>Ga0315289_10000343_pt1 | contig 73011 bp, 42 predicted proteins | sample YL17G11_40_MG_FD_203452 | JGI IMG/M metagenome (GOLD analysis project Ga0315289, IMG submission 203452) | Sediment microbial communities from Yellowstone Lake, YNP, Wyoming, USA - YL17G11_40 | ecosystem: Environmental > Aquatic > Freshwater > Lake > Sediment | place: USA: Wyoming | collected...
TTGTCAAGCCCCAGAAGAAGGGAACTCGTGGGGGAAGACACAAACGCAAGATCGGTGGCCAGAAGGGTCATCCGCGCCATGAACGAATCCCCTTCGCCCCGGACGACATTGGTCCCATCCTTCCGTATGAATTGTCCCCGAAACAGGCCCAGGGTCTGATCCCCTTGGACGAGTGGTTCGTCCTGCAACAGGTCGATCTCGTGGAGAAGCCCTACCTCGTGACCGAGCATCGGGCCCGCAAGTATCTCAATCCCCGCACGGGGCGGATCGTGATCGCCCCGTTCCCGGTCGCCGTCAAGGCGGCCGGCCTGGTGGGGCCGAAGCTCTCGGCCCTGGCGGCCTACCAGAAGGGCGACTGTCACATGTCGTATAGCACGATCCAACGGTTCTGGAACGACATCCTGGGGATTCCGGTTAGCCGCGCGCAGTTGGTCAACGTCCTTCAGAAGGCCTCGGCCGCCTTCGCCGCGCCTTATACGGAGCTGCGCGAGGCTCTGGTCCAGGAACCGTACGTGGGGGCAGATGAATCCGGACACAAAGACGGGGGCGAGAAGCTCTGGACGTGGTGTTTCCGCGCCGCGCGCTTCCCCGTCTTTCACCTCGACCCCTCTCGTGGCTCGGACGTGCTCAAAGCCATCCTGACCGAGACCTTCGGGGGCGTCGTCGGATCCGACTACTTTTCGGCGTACCACAAGTACCTGGCGGATTGTGGGGTGTTGGTGCAGTTCTGCTGGGCCCCTTTGATCCGGGACATCCGCTTTCTGGCCGAACACCCCGACCAGTCCCTGGCCGGCTGGGGCGAGAAGCTCCTGCTCTGGATCCGCAAACTGTTTGACACCTGGCATCGTGCCGAGCAGAGGACCCAAGCCGGGTTTGCCCGCGCGATGGATCGGATCCGGCGCGGGTTTCTCCAAGCGGTCCGGCGTCCGCCCGCGCGTTCGGAGGCCCAGACCCTGGCGGATCGTTTTCGCAGTGGGCAGGCGGACAACTACTTTCTCTTTCTGACAACGCCGGGGATCGAGCCCACGAACAACCAGACGGAACAGGCGATTCGGCACATCGTGATCGACCGTCATATCACGCAAGGAACCCGTGGCAAACGCGGGCAGCGTTGGTGTGAACGCGTCTGGACGGTGATCGCCACCTGCCGCCAACAGAGTCGCCGCGTCTTCGAATTCTTCTGCAACGCCCTCAACGCCCATTTCCGACAAGAAGCCGCTCCCTCGCTGCTACGCTGAATGAAATTCGTGAACGGCAACCCGTAGGATAGCTGAAACTCGGGAGGTCATTCTTATGATCAACAGGGCGATTCTTGTGTTCGTGACGGTGTCTCTCCTGGCAAGGCTGCCGCTCGCCATGGCCCAGGGTGAACAAGTCGGCAAGCGATCACGGACCAGTCCGAATCGGCGGGTCTTTGTGCCACTCGACTTCCAGCAGATGTTCACGGCCGGGCCGCTCAGCGATCCGCAACCGCCGAGTACGCTCCTGCCCGCCGGTGCGACCACAGTCGAACTGACGCTTCACGCCTCCGTGCCGACGTCCTGCCGGTATAGCCTTGGCCGCAGTCGGCCGCTGGACCAGATGATGGCGTTTGACGATCGGCAGCCCTCGATCTCGCCCAAGACCGTCATTCGTGGACTCGATCCCGGCCCTGCCATCGTCAATGACATTTACATTCGCTGCACCGCAGCGCCCGAGGCCGTGCTGCATCTACAATATCGCTGTCTACCCGCCGCCAAGCCCGGCTTTCCGCGCGTCGCCAACCTCTGGGGATCGGGACGCTTTATCCCCAAGGGGATGGCGTATGCCTCCCGCATCGACCTGTGGCTGGGGGCGCGTTTCACCGCCGATCAGATCCGCGAGCTGCGCCGGCTGAATCCCAACTGCTTCATCCTGACTTCGATCAACACGGTAGAGAACAACGATGTGCCGGACGAGTATTTCCTGCGGGACACGACCGGCCGGAAGATCGAGGTCTGGCCCGGGGCGTATCGGCTCAACCTCACCCGGCCGGAGGTGGCCCAATATCAGGCCCGCTACGCCTACCAGAAGATGATTGAGAGCGGACTGACGTACGACGGGTGCTTCTTCGACAATTTCATGATGTCGCAACGCTGGCTGACCCACGACATCTACGACCGGCCCGTGCAACTGGACGCCGATGGAGACGGCCGGCCGGATGACAAGGACGCCTTCGACAAGACGTGGCGTGCGGGCGTATTCCGGGAATTGCAGGAATGGCGCAAGCTCATGCCTTGGGCGCTGACCAGCGGCCATAGCCAAGGCTACCCTTACCCTGAGATCGCGGAGATCTTCAACGGCCAGGGGATCGGCTTCTACACCACCGATGTGATCGAGGGGAAGAAGGCGTTCTACGAGCTTTGGGACTACTATGACGCCTGGTGCACCGTGGCTCTCAAGCCGGCGATCACCTCGGTGGAGTCGGCGGTGCCCGACCAGATTGCCTATGGCTACGACTACAGCCCCCAGAAGCACACGCCGTCGCCCACCTGGGATTTCGCCCGGGACTATTATCCCTACATGCGGTTTGGGCTGGCCTTTACCCTGATGAGCGACGGGTATTTCAGTCACGAGCTGGGCGATACGGACCACGGCCAGGACTGGTGGTATGACGAGCTGGACTCCAAGCTCGGGACACCTCTGGGACCGGCGCAGCGAATTGCGGTAGGCCAGGCGGCGGATCGCGAGCTGATGCAAAACGGCGGCTTCGAAGATGATCTGGCGGGCACTTGGAGCCTCTGGTGCGATGTGAAGAACGGCTGTGCCGCGACGGCCAGCCGCGACATGCGCGGCCAGCATAGTGGCGCCGCGGCGGCTCACCTCACCATTGCCGGGGCCGGCCGCCAGGGCGGGATCGAGTTCACCCAGTCCAAACGTTCTTTGGAGCAGGGAAAAAGCTATAACCTGACCTTCTGGTCACGGGCCAGCCATCCGATGGAGTTGAGGGCCATCTCCTCCAAGGGCTCGCCTGAGTGGGACAATTACGGCCTGAGCCAAGCCGTGTCGCTGACGACGCAATGGCAGCCGGTGAGCTTGACCTTCGAAGCCACCCCGACGCGCAGCGGCGCTGCGGGCAGGACGGTGCAGGACGCACGGATTCAGTTCGTGTTTGGCGGAGAAACGGGGCAGGTCTGGATCGACGAAGTCTCCCTGAAAGAGCGCGGGGAAGAGGTCTTCCGTAGGGACTTCCAGCATGGCCTCGTGCTGCTCAACGGCACCCGGCGGCGCCAGACCGTGGACGTTGGAGACGGCTTCCTGCACCTTAAAGGCGAACAAGCGCCCAAGCACCAGTACATCCTGCCCGCAGCGCCGCTGCGCGTCGGGCCCGCAGCGCCGCTGCGCGTCGGGGATGATAGCGGCAGCGACGGATTCCAGATGACGGGCCAGTGGCAAGAGATTGAGTTGGGCACGAAGGAGTGGCACGCCATACCGCCGTATTACCATGCCTGGAACAACCGTTGCCACCAGCGGACCGGCAGCGCCGGGGAGGCCGTCTGGGACCTCGCTCTGCGCGGTCCGGCGCAGTATACGATTCAGGCTTGGTGGGCGGCCGCGCCGGAAGCGAAAGACTGGACGAAACAGGCAGTCTACGAAGTCGTGGCCGGGGAGAAGGTGCTGGCCACGGCGACCTTGGACCAGAGCCAGGCGGGAGATCAGTGGCATACGATCGCGGCCGGCGTAACGCTAAGTCCACAAGACAAACCTCAGGTTCGGCTCAGGAGTCCCGGCGGCGACGTCGTGGTGGCCGACGCCTTGCACGTCTTCTCGGCCGAGCGCTACAACGACGGCGCGCCCGTGCGACAAGTGACCCTGGAACCGATGGACGGGATCATTCTGCGGCGGATCGAGACCAGCGGTCCATGAAGGACCCCGACATAACGACGTTCGCTTGTTCCGAAGCAAAAAGATCACGGTCCAGGATGTCACGCTGGTCAATTCACCCAGTTGGGTGTTCCGTCAGGCCGGTGGTGGAGTTCCTGCGGGTGGAAGGGATATCATTCTGCCCCAATCTCCGGGCATTCCGGCGGTAGCAGGGCAAGCGGTACACCTGGGCTGGGCAGTGAGGTCTGATTGCAGAGAATTTCTCTCGACTGATTTCGCCTTTCCTGTTGTGGCCGGAGGGGCTTTCCTACGGTAGAATCGGTGGCCTGAACGGAGATATGGTAGGAGAGTCCCTGTGAGCCAGAACGATGACCGTATCAAAGGCGAGGATGAAGATCCCTCTCGGACCCTGGATGCCGGCAAGCCCTTGCATGAGATCGGTAGCCGTATCGGCTGCTACAAGTTGCTGAGGGTGCTCGGGGAAGGCGGCTTCGGGATGGTGTACCTGGCCGAGCAGCAGCATCCCATCAAGCGGCTGGTGGCCCTCAAGGTCATCAAGCCGGGGATGGACACCAAGGAGGTGATCGCCCGCTTTGAGACCGAGCGGCAGGCCCTGGCCTTGCTGGATCATCCGCACATCGCCCAAGTGTTCGAGGCGGGAGCGACGGAAGCGGGCCGACCGTACTTTGCGATGGAATACGTCAAGGGGATCGCGATCACGGAGTATTGCGACCAGTACAAGCTGGGCACGCAGGAGCGACTGCGGCTCTTCCTTCCGTTGTGTCGGGCGATCCAGCATGCCCATCTCAAAGGCATCATCCACCGGGACATCAAGCCATCCAATGCGCTGGTGACGCTGCACGACAAGAGGCCGATTCCCAAAATCATCGACTTCGGCGTCGCTAAGGCCCTCCATCAGCGCCTGACGGAAAGAACGCTGGTCACAGAGCCGGGCCAGTTTGTCGGGACGCCCGAGTACATGAGTCCCGAACAGGCGGAGCTCACCGGCCTGGACGTGGACACCCGCACCGACATCTACTCGCTCGGCGTGCTGCTCTATGAGCTGTTGACCGGCTGTACTCCCTTTGATTCGCGGGACCTGCGCAGCAAAGGCTATGCCGAGATGCAGCGGATCATCCGTGAGAAGGACCCGTTGCGACCCTCGACCAAGCTGACGACCCTGGGCGGCAAGCTGGCAGACATCGCCCGGCGGCGCAGCGCCACGGCGGAGCAACTGCGCAAGGCGGTGCGCGGGGACTTGGACTGGATCGTGATGAAGGCGATGGAGAAGGATCGGACGCATCGCTACGAGACGGCCAACGGTTTGGCACGCGACATCGAGCGTCATCTGAGCCATGAGCCTGTCACGGCCTGCCCACCGAGCAGGCTCTACCGGTTCCAGAAGCTGGTGCAGCGGAACCGGGGAGTATTTGCCGCTGTCGGAGCCGTCGCCTTGGTTCTCGTGCTCGGCGTGATGGTGAGCACCTGGCAGGCGGTTCGCGCGACCCGGGCCCAGCGCGCACAAAGCCGACTACGTGCGGAGGCGGAGGTGGCCCGCGAGGCGGAGACCGCTCAGCGTCAGAAGGCGGAGAAGGCCCAGCGCGCACAAAGCCGACTACGTGCGGAGGCGGAGGTGGCCCGCGAGGCGGAGGCCGCTCAGCGTCAGAAGGCGGAGAAGGCACAGGCAGAGGAAGCCCAGCAACGCCGGCGCGCCGAAGCGCAAGCGTACGCCTCCGACATGAGTCTAGCGCAACAGGCGCTGGCGATGAACGACTTGGGCCGCGCCCGGCGCCTGCTGGACGCCCATCGACCCGCTCCCGGCGAGGTCGATCTGCGTGGTTGGGAGTGGCGTTACCTGTGGCAGGAGTGTCGAAGTGATGCCCTCGACGAGCTTTGCCGCTATCCGAACTCGGCCTACTCGGTGGCGTATTCCCCCAACGGCAAAGTGCTTGCTGTGGCGGGGTTCGTTCAGAATTTCGTCGAGATCTGGGATGTGCCCGGCCGCAGGCGAATTGCCACCCTTCAGCCAAGGGAAGGCCGCCTCGTGGCATTCTCACCTCGTGGCGATCTGCTGGCGACTGACGCCCGAAGCCCCGGAAACCAGATCCGACTCTGGCGGACCGACACCTGGAATCTCGTCAGCCAACTCACCCTTGCTGGTTATGCCCAGGTCCTCAAGTTCTCCTCGCTTGGCGGAACCCGGCTTGCCAGCCTGAGCTCTGCGAATGAAGTCACCGTGTGGGAGGTTGACGGATGGACCGTCGTTCGTCAAATTCGTGGCGTAAGGGTCGGGGGTGCGCATATGGGCGCGCTGGACTTTTCGCCGGACGGCAAAGCCCTGGTCGTCGGGGATGCCAATCGTCACCTTCAGGTGGTTGACCTCGCCAGCGGAAACGTTGGTGTCAACATCCCGGACGCCCACTCGGAAGGCATCACCGCGGTGGCTTGGTCACCGAACGGTTCGGTCATTGCCAGTGGCAGCGGTTTTTCAGGGGGTCCGATCCGGCTTCGGGAGGCCGCCTCCGGCGAACTTCTCGGCCTGCTGGAAGGACACACCTCCTGGATCTGTGAATTGGTCTTCTCCGCAGACGGTCGGCGACTGTATTCGGCCAGCGGCGACCAGACCATCCGGATCTGGGATGTGGGACAGCGCCGGTGTCTGGCTACCCTCCGGGGCAGCACGGATGAAGTCTATGGATTGGCGCTTTCGCCGGACGGCACTACACTGGCCAGCGCCAGCAAAGACGGGGTCGTCGCCTTATGGGACGTCCGCCCCCGCTCCGAAGAAGAACGGCCCAGACCGATCGCGGTGGGTCAGTCCGCTCGGCCCGCCTTCGCTCCGGGCGGCCGAGTATTGGCGGTGCCGCGCGCGGGGACCGTTAGCCTGTTCAATCTGGTAACGTTTGGAGAGATCGAGCAACTCCCCGCGCTGGGCACGAACGGCGTTTCGATGGTCGCCTATTCACCGGACGGGACTCTGCTGGTAAGCGGAAGTGCGAATGGGAGAATCCGTGTGTGGTCCTGTGCCGAGCGCCGCCTGCTACGGGAGTTGGACGGCCACAAAGAGTCGATTCGCTTGCTCTGCTTCCGGGCAGATGGCAGACGGTTGCTCTCTATTGACCTAAAAGGAAAGGCAATCTGGTGGGATGCGCTCACGGGGCAAACCGGCCAAACCTTTGTAACGAGATCTTCTTTGTGCGGGGCAGTCTCGCCGGATGGTCGCGTCTTGGCGATCGGCTCCGTAGGTGCCGTGTACTGGCTGAACGCCGAGACGGGAGAAGTCCTGGCTACGAAGACCGATGTCCACCGGCATTCGGTGGTGGGGATGGCCTTCTCTGCGGATGGCACGCGGGCCGCCAGCGTCGCCGAGGACGGCACGGTGGCGATTTGGGATCCATCCTCGTTCAAACTTGTCGTCCCTCCTTTCAAAGGTCACATGCTGGGAGCCCACGCAGTGGCGTTCTCCCCCGACGGGCGCCGGCTGGCCACCGGTAGCGGCGGCGGGCGGGAGGCTGTCAAGCTCTGGGATCTGTCAACGCAGACTCCTAGCGAGCTTATGGCACTCCTCCCGGGACAAGGTTCCCTGTTCTCATTTGTGGCCTTTTCTCCCGACGGCCGATGGCTGGCCGCTCGCAGCATGGAAGGCAACCTCCACCTCTGGCGTGCCCCGTCGTTTGCGGAGATCGAAGCAGAGGAAAAGAAGCAGAGCGGACAAGCGCCGCGAGGAGATGGTTTGGGACTGTCCGGCAAACAGCCTGATCGATGAGTTGACTGGATCCTGATTGCGGGTCTGGGAGGAGGTGATTTCCTGTTTTGGGTTGGAGTCGCCACTCCACCGGTGGTATAGTCATGCCCGTTTGTCGGTGGAAAGCCAAACGGTTGGCAGATCAGATCAGCCGGGAATACGACATGACGAAGTACTTCAAGGCAGGCTTCAAGTCTCTCGAAAACCAGTCGGCCATCGTTGGCATTATTTTCGCAGGCATTCTTCTCCTGCCCCAAGCTCGTGTCCAGGCGAACTGGCCCGGTTTCCGCGGCCCGACCGGCCTGGGCTCCACGACCGAGGAAAATTTGCCCATTACTTGGGGTGGCCTGGCCCGGGAGAACGTGCGGTGGGTCACGCCGCTTCCCGGCCAGGGGCATGCCAGTCCTATCGTCTGGGATCAGGCGGTCATCGTTTGTACCGTCAACTGGCCGGCGGAGGTCCAAGACCGCAAGAAGGTGATTCCGGAGCATCATGTCACCTGCTATCACACGTCCGACGGAAGGTTGCTCTGGGATACACTCGTACCCGCCGGACCCTGGCGCCGGGAAGATTTCCGCAGCGGACCGGGCGGAGGCTACGCCGCCGCCACACCGGTCACCGACGGCAAGCTCATCTACTGTGCGTTCGCCTCCTCAGTCCTGGCGGCGCTGGATTTCCAGGGCAACATCGTGTGGCGAAAGCCCATCGTTCCCTACTCCTTTGACGTCACTCTGGGCAGCAGCCCGGTTCTCTATGGCGACACCGTCATGCTCTTGTGCGCGATGGCAAAGAAGGAAGACTCGCGCATTGTCGCCTTCGACAAGACCAACGGCGAGTTTCGATGGGAGAGGAAACTTCCGCAGATGGGGTTCGGGCATAGCACGCCTCTGATTCTTCAGATTGCCAACAAGCCGCAGATGCTTCTCTTGGCCTCAGGAATGGAGGAGGCGGGCGATGCCCTGCAAAGTCTCGATCCGGCCGACGGGAAACTCCTATGGTGGTGCCGGGGCGAAGGCGACGCCTCCTCCCCGGCCTACGGACAGGGCCTCGTCTACTTCGACGATGGCCGAGGCGGTACGGGCGTGGCGGTGGATCCGACCGGTTCGGGCGATGTCTCCGGCACGCACGTTCGCTGGACCACGACACAGCGCGGCGAAGCCTTGAGTTCGCCCATCGTGGTCGGCCCGTATCTGTATCGCCTGCGCACTCCCGGCGTTCTCCAGTGTTGGGAAATGGCCACCGGCAAACAGATGTACTCCCAGCGTCTGCAAGACATCTCCACCGCCTGGGCCAGTCCGATTGCCGATCCCCAAGGGCACCTGTTCTTCGCCAATGCCGGCAAGAGCTATGTTGTTCAGGCGGGGCCTGAGTGCCGGATCCTTGCCGTCAACGATCTGGGCGACGGCAATCACCCCTCGCCCGCTGCGGCTCGTGGCAGACTTTTCCTTGTCGGAATGAAGAACATTCACTGCATCGGCAATAAGAATACCGGGACACCCAAGTAGTTCTTCCGGTGAAGAGGAGGTGGTATGAGGACCAACCGCCGCGCGTTCCTTATGATGGCCGGCGCCGTGGGATTTGCTCGTGGCCGCGTGAACGCGGAACTCCAAACAGCGGCCCCCGAAAGCCAGGTCGTCAGATCGAAGATTCGTGTGGCTCAGATCAAGGTCTATCCGCAAAAAGGGCAGATGGCGGCCAACCAGAGGAAGCTGATGGGGGTCCTCGGCGACCTTGAGAAAGCAGGCGAGGCCGATGTCGTTGTCACGCCGGAGGGTTTTCTCGATGGTTACGTCTCAACAGAGTCGTCCGTCGCAAAAGCCGACATGGTGAACTACGCCATCGACCCTGCAACAAGTGAATACGCTCTCGAAGCCTCTGCCTGGGCCCGACGAAATGCGGCGTGGCTCATCTATGGTTGCACACGCAAAGAGAAGGATCAGATATTCAACACGGCTTTGATCTACGACCGGAGTGGCTCCCTGGTGGGCATGTACGACAAGCTGCATCTGCAAAAGCATGATCTCAAGTACGCTCCCGGCCGGCATCTCAGCGCGTATACATCCGACTTCGGGTCTTTTGGAGTCATGATCTGCGCCGACCGCCGCTGGCCGGAAACCGCCCGGACCCTCACCCTTCGCGGCGCGCGTGCGATCTTCAATCCAACGTATGGTATGCACGGGGATCTGAATCTTTGCATGATGCGAACCCGGTCTTATGAGAATGGCATCTTCATCGCGTTCACGCATCCCGGTCAATCCCTCATCACCGGACCGGAGGGAGAGATCGTGTGCAACGAGCAGAATGAAACCAGGACATTCATCATGACCGAGATCGATCTGTCCAAAGCGCCGGCCAATAAGGGAGGACACATTGTAGACCGTCGCCCGGATATCTATGGGTGATGAAAGGGAGACCGGGAATGCCTTACCACTACGCACAAGGCGAAACTACAGATGTGGCGGTCAGGTGTTTGCTTCTGGTCGTGCAGTCGATTCCATCAGCGTCTCTTGAGGCGCGCGGCGGTATCGACCTGGAAAGCGGGCGGCGCCAGTTGCAGGACGCCACCGGACGCGGTCGCCTCGCCGGACGCCAAACGCTTCCCGGCGAGGGTGTCCCACCACTCGACGGACCACGTGCCGTCGCTGACACCCGTGAGTGCCACCTTCACGCCGTTTGCCGGTGTGGGAGTGGCCGCCAAGGCGCCTTCCGGCCAATCATAGGCGCGGTCGAGCAACCAGACGAGCGCCTCATCGCGGGCCGCAACGCCGAAGGGGGTCACGGACCCCTCGATGTTCTCGAAGCGTGCCGGGCACAGGTCTGGTCGTCCGATGCCGGTCCCTTCGAGAAAGCTGCTCAGGGCCGACCAGTGCTGGTAGAGGTTGGCCGTATGGATGCTCTCCCACCACCAGGTCATGCCTGTGCCGACCGCGCCGGTGAAGGCTCCGCCCCAGATCGCCTGGTGCAGGGCCCGGAAGTGTGGGTCGGTATCGGGCTTCCATCCCTTCCAGTCCGTGCCATATTCGCTGACGAAGAAGGGCTTTTGGTACTTCTCGAAGAACTTCGCGGTTTTCTCGGCCATCATTTGCGCCGGGTGCTTCTGGTTGTAGGAATGGTACTGGGCGAAGTCCATCTCCGGCAGGGCGAAGAGGTCGGGCCGCTCGCTGCCGCCCGTGAAGCTCGAAGTGATGAGGTGCCGGCAGGGATCGATCGACCGCAGCCGGCGGCCCATCTCACGATGCCAGGCGATCACGTCGTCATGCTTCAGGTAGGCGTATTCGTTGTCGATCTCGTTGAAGAATTCCCAGGCGAGGAGATTGGGGAAGGCGGACCAGCGGGCCACGAGATAGCGCAGCCGCTTGGCGTACAGCTTCTGCGCCTCTTCGTTCGTGAAGAAGTCGTTCTGGGTCTGGCAGGGCCCGCCGTTGGCGGCGTTGTAGGGATGGCGCGGCCAGAAATTATTCCCGCCCCAGTAATCGGGCTTCACCTCGAAGATGCCGTGATAGTCGAGGCAGAGCATGACAAAGACGCCGCGCCGCTCGGCCTCCGCGAGAACGCGGTCGAGCCGCCAGGCATTGTCGAGACGGTAATGGACCTTGTCGCCTTTGTCCCATTCGAGGCCGAAAGCCTGATGCCACATCCAGATCCGGATGTAGTTGATGCCGGCCTTCTGGTAGGCCGCGAGCCAGTCATCGTAGTCATAGGTGCCCCGGCGACCGTGCCAACAGGCGCACAGACCGTTCAGGAATAGCGGCGTGCCGTCATCCAGACGGAAGTAGCGCTTGCCCTCGGGCTCGACCCGTGCCAAACCATGGCGCCGGCCGGCGACAACTTCGATGGCAGCCTCGCCGCGCGCAACCAGTTTGCCTCCGAGTGTTACGGTCGCCACCAGCGTATGTCGGCCTGCCTCCACAGGCAGCCAGCGGAAGCGCCAGCCCTCTTTGCCGTTCGGCGTGAGGACCTCGCGATTGCCCTCGAGTTTGCGGTCGAATTCACGCTGGAAGTAGCCGGGCACCCGCAGCCGTTGGCCGGACGGCGGTGTCACTTCCAGGTCGAGTGCGATCGATTCCGGGTCGAAGGGATTGGCGGCCGCGGGCACGCCGTCGACGGGGATCTCGACTCGTTCAAAGACCTCGGGCTTGCCGCCGGGCAGATTGAGGGTGAGTTTCCCGGTGTCCAACTCCCCGACGCGCAGCCCGGCCGCGTCGCGGCCCTTCGGGCCGAGGGCGGGCTCTTTGATGAAAATGCGGCGGAACTGAAGGAACGATGCTCCCCATTCTCCATCCTTGCGGTCGCCGTGATGCTGGAGCGCAATTGGCCCACGGGGCGGGATGCCGGGCAACTGCGCGTGGTCGAGGACCCGTTGCTCGTTGAGTGTCACCGTCAGACGGTCGCCCTGCACGATGATAGGGAAGGTATTCCACTGGCCCAGCGGCCGATCCGCTTTGACCTTCGGTGTCACACTCGCATGGACCCCAGGCGAAAGAGCCGGATCGGTACGGTAGCCCCACGCCTCGCCGGAACCGACCGGCCACAGCCAGACGTTCACTTGGGACTTATGCTGGCCCCGGAGGAAGACCCCCGAATCTGTGTTCGGAACCTCCATGAGCACGTCCTTGCCGGACTTGTCTTTCTTGTAGGTCCCATCGGGAAGAATGATCTTGCCAGCCTGGTTGACGTAGGGGCTTTCTTTAATCCGCCAGTCCACCAGCAGCTCGAAATCGCCGTAGCTCTTGGTGGTCCACAAGTTCCGGTCGCCCGGTCCTTCGTGGGGATCGCAGTCGATGACGCCCTCGACTACGCGCCAATCCTGGTTATTGGAGTCCTTTACCATCCAGCCATCAAGGTTGGTCCCATTGAACAGCGGCACGAAGCCTTCCGGCACTGCCTTATCCGGTTCCGGGACCGTTCCCGGCTGGGAGGCGTGGGTATGGGTCTGCTGGCATGGCAAGGCAACTATCAGAAGCAGACTGGTAAACAACAAACGTGACATGAGGTGCATGACGACGTCCTTTCTTTCTACCGGATCATTTGCCAATCGTGACCGTGATGGGGATGTCCTGGCGAAGAAGGCAACGCGCCCCATCTATATTTTCGCGGACGCGGTACAGGGCGGTGGCGATCACTCTCGGCGTCCCATTCGCGTCGGTCGCTGTCTTCATATCGAGCTCGACGCGCTGCGGCTGCGATCTGTTCGGCCGATCGATTTGCGATACGACAAGCAATTGCGGCTGCGCCTGCCAGCCGGGGGGCAAATCCATCCAGACCCGCAGCGGCTCGTTTTCGTCGCTCCAGCGCGCCTGGCGTGTCTCGTTCGGGCACAGCGTAATATAGACCCGGACAGCCTCCCCCGGCTTCACGCGCGGCGGAACGACCGTCACTTCTGTCTGGACCAAGCCCTGCGTGTCACGAGCGATTCGGCCCTCGGGATCCGGCGGCTGCACGTCACCAGGGCTGGTCTCCCCTGAGCGGATGGGACCGGCGATTTCCGAGCCGGTGGGCCAAACCTTTAGTTCGATCGGTTGCTCGCCGCGTGCCCTGATCTCTCGCTCGGCTGTCGGCACCCAATCGTAAAATGGGTATGGCTTGCTCAGTCGCGGACCGTACTGCTCGACGCGGCGCCGCCAGATATACCGGTTGGGCTCCAGCGCGCGGGCCGTCATCCAGTGGTCTACGGCCGTCTGAAAGTCACCGGGCAACGGGTGCTGCGATTCAGAACGCATGCGATAGCAGACGCCGAGGCGGAAATGGGCGTCGCCATCGTCCGGCTTGGCACGCAGCGCCTCGGTGTAGGCGTGGATCGCCTCGTCGAGGCCGTCAGGCCCTGCCCACAGCGCCAGGGCATCACCCAAGTCCCGCCACGCCGGGCACGATCCGTCTCGCTCGGCCAGGCGGCGCAGGGCTGCCAAATCGGGCCGGGTCGCCTCCCTGGGGCCCGCGGGCGGCGCTGCACCGTCGGCGGCAAATGTTCGATCGAGGAACTCCCGCTCCAACGTCTCCAGGTTGGGCTGCAGGCTTCGTACGATGCCATGTTCATCGATGGCCACTTCGATGGGCACGCCGGTGACCTGCATGAGGTTGATCGGGTCGTGCAGGATCGGCCAGCCCAATTGGCGCCACTGGGCCAGGAGCCGGCAGCGGTCGGCGTGCTGCTCCTGCGTAATCCCCAGCACGATGAGCTTGCCCCGTCGGACCCATTCCTTCGTCTTCGCGTCCCAGGCCGGCACGGCCTGTCGGCAGCCCACTCACCAGGAGGCCAGGTGGATCAGGAGGACCTTACGCCCGCGAAACTGGGAGAGCGACACCGGTTGGCTGTCCGCGATGCCGGGCAACGTGAAATCCGGGTGCGGCCGGCCCACACGCGGCGCATACGTCGCGCCGCGACACGGCCCGTCAGGAAGACAAAGGTGTCCGCAAGTCAGCAGCAGCAGGCCCAGATTTCGAATCGTCGGTGTCATACGGCCATCCATCATAAGCCTTCACCGCCGGCAAGCAAGCCGCTGCGGCCTCTTTCCTGAGTGCAATAGGTGACCGGGCTGAATCGTCTTTATCGACGCAGCGTTGCTCTGGGCGGAAGTTCCGTGTAGGCTCTGCCTGGGTGACAGCCTTGTCGCGTTGGAGACCACCCCGTCATCGTGGAGATGGGTAGACCGGCACCGTGAGATTCTCCGAGACGGTGTTGGTCCCATCGCTCGCCTCGAATTGGAACACGTGATCCCCCGGCACGGCGAAATTGCTCACCCGGCATGTCCCGTCGTCCGGCGTCTCCAGTCGGACCGCCGCACCCGGCGGCTGGCTCACCACGCGCCACCGGTACGTCAGTTTGTCCCCCTCCAGGTCCAGGGCACCGCCGCGAAGCACGGTGGCGCTTTGCGGCAGCGTGACCAGCACGGGCAGCCGGCTGTGTACGTCGATGAGCACCGGCGGCTGATTGCCCGTGTACACATTGAGCCGTACGTCCCGCTTGACCTCACTCGCACCGTCCCGAACGGCTACCGTGAAGACGTAGCGCCCCGGCACGGTCAGCCCGCCGGCCGAAGGTCTCGCCGATTGCGGGTCGTCGAGCGCGGCCTTGGCTCCCGGCGGCTGTTCGGTCACGGACCACGAGTACGACAGCCGGTCAAGCTCGGGGTCCTGGGCCGCTGCCGAGAGCCGGACTCGGCCGGCCGGCGTCTTCAGGAAATGGGGCTCCGCCTTCCAGTCCACGACCGTCGGCGGCAGGTTCCGGCCCGGGTGCGGGTAAACGGTGAGCACGGAGTCCGCCGGTAGATTGACGTCCAGGATGCCGTCCGTGCCCACGCGCTTCACGCCGAGTTCCTCGTACGGTTCTGCGCCGACACACCGGCAGATACCATAGTCTCCGGGCGGTAGGTTGCGGAGGGTCGCCGAGCGCGGCTGTCGGGGCGTGTTGTTGATCAGCACGACCGTCGTCCGGCCCTGATGGAGAAAGGCCAGCGGCCGGACGGCGGGCACATCGGAGACGGCCTCGATGCGCACGGCCCCCGGCCGCACGTAGTGCATCACCTGGCGGTACTGCCAGTATTGGGCGTCCCGGCTGAAGGAGGCGTTATCGAGATGGAGGTTGAAGGCGCCGCCGGGCCCAGGCCCGCCGAGCCCAACAATCGACCAATAGGAAACGTCGCCCAAAGTCAAATCATCGTACAGCGTATCGAGAGTGATCCCGTCCGATCCCGCGTGGCTGATGGGAAGCCCCCTGGCGAGGGCGAAATCACGAATCTTGGGCCGATCGGTATTTCGGGCCGCACCGCCGTACAGGTGATAGCCGATCATTCCCACGAAGGGCCAGAGATCGTCATCCGCGCGTACGGTCTGGATGAATCGCCAGCAAGTGTTCGCGTCGTGACACTCCGGGAAGAGCACGGTCGTCGCCAGGCCCAAGGCCCGGAGTCGGGGGCCGAGCGCCTTGATCATCCGGGCCACGACCGGCACCTCAAAAGGGTTGTCTTCACTGTCCCCGGCGTCTTTGCAGATCACGTAGTAGTCTGCCGCCAGATGGTGGGTCTTCTTGAGGTACAGCAGCAGGGAGGTAGCATACTCCGCGAATTCTGCGGGACTCTCCAGCAACCAGGCGGGCACGCTGCCGGTGCTGCCGCCCTTGTGAAAGGTCTGCGTAATCGCCAGGCCGAACCGGTCGCCGCGGGCCTCGACGCGTTGCTTGAACGGGAGCACCCAGGTCCTGACCGATCGATCGACGGGCCCGGTGCCGAAGGCCGGCCAGTGGATGTGCTTCGGATCGGCATCGTCGTTGGTCCATTCCCAGCCTCTGCCGTCGCTGCGATTCCCGCTGGGCACCGTCCAATGGACCCAGGTGAGCCCCAGGTCGCTCACGGCCTCCTCCAGGACCTCGTCTCGCACTTCCGCCGAGACCTTCGGGTACCAAGGCATCCCGCTCCAGCCTAAGATAGTCTGGTGGCGAGCCTCCGGGCGGATCGTCACGGTCGCATCCGCCGCCTGCGAAACGAGGTTACCCAAGGCGATAACGGCGAGAAGGGCTCCCACCGGCGAAAGAGGGCCGGTGGGGACCCGAACCAGACCGCTCAAGTCCCGCCACAGCCTTGGCATGGCAGAGGCTCGGGGACTGCAAGTGGCATTGCTTTCGCCTGTGCACATGGTGGCACGCTCCTTTCAGGGCTCTCATCGAATCTCTACCGGCTGCTCGACCTGCTTGTCCCCGAGTCCAGGACCGTTACCGTGACCTCCCGCTGGGCCGCCTTCGTCCGGTCCACCGCGCGGAGCGTGAAGACGTAGATGCCGGGAACCGTCAGACCCGTGACGTCGGAGTTGGGGGAGGCCTGGGCGGAGAACGCCGGCGCGGCGCCGGCGGGTTTGCTCTTGACCGACCACCAGTGGCTGAGGGGATCGCCGTCCGGATCGCTGGTGGTCGCTGACAACCGGGTCGTTTCCGCAGGAAGCCTAAGGGTGGCCGGCGCGGCGGCCGCGTTCAAGATCATTGGCGCGGAAGGATTGGGCGGATAGACCGTCACGGTCAGCTTCTGTGAGACGGTATGGGTCGGATCGCTCAACTCAATTTGGAGGACGTAGTCTCCTGCGACGGTCATGTTCGTGACCGGGCACGCGGCGGCAGTGGGAGCGGCCAGCAAGGCGGCGGCGCCCACCGGTTGGCTCAACACGCTCCACCGATAGGCCAACGGATCGCCTTCCATGTCAATCCCCGCACAACGCAATTGGGTGTTGCTGGTCGGCAAGGTCACCGTCACCGGCAGGCGATTGTGGACGTCGAAGGCGAAAGGAGGCTGGTTTCCGGCATGGACGTTCAGCGCGACGTTGCGTGTCACCGTGTTGGCGCCGTCGGTGACCGCGACGGTGAAGCTGTACTCGCCCGCCACGGTCAGCCCGGTCGCCGACGTTGTCGCCGAGCCGGGGCCTGTCAGCGCTACGTCTACCCCGGCGGGCTGGCCCGTAACGGACCACCGATACGAGAGCGGATCGCGCTCGGGGTCCGTGGCCGAAGCGGACAAGCTCACCGCAGAGGGGGCCCAGCGGCCCGGTCCGGACAGGGTCAGGAAATCCGGCGTCGCTTTGAAGTCGGTCACGATGGGCGGCTGATTCGTTCCAAAACACGCGTACACCGTCAGCACGGCGTTGGAGGGCACGGTGACAGGGAGTGTGCCGGTCTCAGCCGTGCCTCGTGGGGTCGCCACCACCTGCAAACCCAGCTCTTGGCAGACGCCACCCCCGACGGACTGGCAAACGCCATAGGTTCCCACCGGCAGGTTCATGATATTCGCCGCACGCGAGCCGGACCCGTTGATCAGCACGACGGTCATCCTGCCGTTGTGCGTGAAAGCCAACGCGCGCAGGTTGGAGTCACCGGAGGCAGCCCCGATGCGGACGGCCCCGGGGCGGACAAAGTGCATCACCTGCCGGAAATTCCAATACTGCCGGATGCGGCTGAACGAGGTGTTGCTCGGATTCCATTGCAGGCACTGTGCCAGCCCATATATCTCCCAGTACGAGACCCCGCCCAGGGTCAGATCGTCGTACAAGTGATTCATGGTCAGGTCCATGAACTCGGTCTGCGCGGTGGGCAGACCCAGCGATACACCCAAACGGCCGATCTGGCTGCGGTAAGGGTCGTTCGTCCCGTACAGGTGATAACTCAGGCAGCCGATATACCGCCACACGTCGTCATCGCCTGGGATCTTCTGGATGTAGTTGTTCCAAGCGGCTTGGGCGTTTACGGACTCGGGAAACTGAATCCGGGTGGACAGGCCGGCGGCCTGCCATCGCGGGCCCAGGGCCTTGATCATCTCCGCTACCACGGAAGCGTTAAAGGAATTGTCATTGCCCGCCTCGTTCAAGATGCAATAGTAGTCCGCTTCGATGCCGTGGGTGTTCTTCAGGTACAAGAGAACGGCCAGGGCAAACTCCGCGTACTCGCCGGGGTTGTTCAACAGCCAGGCCGGGGCGGCTCCACTACTGCCGCCATTGAAGAAGGACGGGCTCACATAAAGGTTGAACGGTTCGCCGTTCGCCTCCACCGCCTTCTTGAAAGGAAGCACCATCTCGGTGACCCGCCGGTCCATAGCGGCCGTGTTGAAAGCCGGCCAGTTGATGTGCAGGGGGTCCCAATCGTCGTTGGGCTGCTCCCACGCCGTCGTATCGCTGCGGTTGCCGGAGGGCAATTCCAGACGCAGCCGCGTGAGGCCCAACTCATTGACAGCCTCGCGGACCACGGCTTCCCGGAGCAAGGGCGAGGCCCAGGGGGGACTACCGGACGCGGCGCCCCAGCCTCGAATCGTCTGGTACCGCGCGGCCGGATCCAGCGTGATGTTCACCGCGGCCCGAGCCGCCGTTCCCCACGCCCCCACGGCGGCCGCGATCAAGATCGGCAGGAGACTTCCACAACGAACGTGCGCTTTCATCTTTTCCGTCTCTCCTCAAGTCTAAGGAGCCTATCGTTCCGCAGGTAGTCTTTGGCAGCGAGACCATCCTTACGCCGGCCATTATACTCGGTCGGGTCGAAATATTCCTGCCTTGCCCACGACTGTGGGAGTGTATCTTCGAGAAACACCCGCAAGAAAGAACGTACACGATTTAATTGACGGAAGGAGTATGGCTATGGCAAAGGTGCTATGGGCATTGGTACTGGTGGCGGGGCAGATGGCAGGAGCGAGCGGGGCAAGCCCTGCGGCGCAGGCCGCCCCGGGCTACGATCCGGCGATCGAAAAGTACGTGCGGTTCCTCGAAACCCAGAAGCAGGCGCCGGTGGACTACATCCTGGGTTTGTTCGCCAAGTACGACATCGTCGTGCTGTGCGAGCGGGCACATCCGGAAACCACGCAATACGACATGATCTGCCAGTTGGCGAGCGACAAGCGGTTCCAGCAACAGGTGGGGCACATCTTTACCGAATGCGGCAGCGTCAGCCTGCGGCCGGCGGTGGAGGAACTGCTCACGAACGATCAGTTCTCCGAGGAGCAGGCGCAGCAGAAGCTGCGCGCTGTCTACCGGAACTTCAACTTCCAGGTGGTCTGGGACAAGACCAACTCCTACGACTTTCTGCAGAGAATCTCCCGCCTCAACCGCACTCTACCCAAGGAATCGCGCACGCACATCTGGCCGTGCGACGTCGCATCCGACTGGGGCAAGATCACGAAGGACAACTACCGCCAAATCGAACAGCAGTTGGGCCAGCGCGACAAGATCATGGCCGACAACATCGCCGCCAAGTTCAACGAGATCCAAAAAACGTCCGGCAGCCAGAAAAAGGCCCTCGTCATCATGAATTACCGCCATGCCTTCCCGCATTTCCGCTTGGAACGCGGCGGCAAGGTGAAGGACATCGAGAACATGACCGGCTTCCTCCTGGCCGCGTATCCCGGCAAGGTCGCCAACGTGATGATCAATGGTACCGGCCTGCTCGTCGGTCAACGCGGTAATCCGCTCGGCGCGACCGCGATTCAAAACGGCAAGTGGGATGCCGCGTTCATCGTCGCGGGCAATCCCAGCCGGGGATTCGACTTCAAAGGCTCCCCGTTCGGCGGTGACCCGTTTGATTACTTCCCCTTCCCCATTCCGGTGAGCTACACGTACCAGGATGTCTTCACGGGTTTCGTCTTCTACCAGCCGCTCGGCGAGCACCGGATGTCCTTCGGAGTTTCCGGCCTGCTCGACCCGGCGTTCACGGCCGAACTGGTCCGGCGCTGCCAGATTACCGGCCACACGGGATCCGTCGAAGATCTCACGAAACAAGTCCAGCAGTGGGTCGCCACGGTTCGTGTCTCGGGCTATGATGACAAGGAGATCTTTCCGAAGAACGACTGCCCGGAGCAAATACAGCAGTGGCTCAAGACGGTGAATTGATGGAGCATGGGAGCAAGTAGTTCGTTCAACCACGCACGGGTCTTGTGGATCAGCAAATCCTTTCGTATCATTTCTTCACCTCCTCGTTCTTGTCCTGTTGGTTCACCGCAAAGAAACCAGGGCACAGGCCCAAGGAGGATTGGCCGTCCTCACTTCCTTCGAAACGGATAATCGTGTCCGTTTTCCTAGTTGACGATCCTTCGACGTAGTGGTATGCTGCCTGATGCGATACGGAGAACACGCAACAGCTTTGCATTGACACCTTGATCTCCGGCATAGGCCCTTTGGGTGACCAGGAACTCCCTGGCAGAGTCCTGCCATGAAGCGTGGCTGAGGGATGGAGACTGCCGTCCACCGGGCAGCATTCAGAGAGGCTGACCGGGTGGACCGAGTCAACAAGAGGACTCCTGCCATACACGGAACCCTCAGGGGCAATAGGGCAACAGCAGGGCCCGGTCGCCGGGGCCGCTCGGCCAGCGGGCGAGGAGATAGGAGGGAGGGCGACGGGAGGTTGGAGGCTATCGGAGGCCCGACGCGCAGCCCGGATGCGAAGCAGCCCTTCGGGCTGGGGCGGGGGTCGGAAAGGACGGCTCAGCAATGGATGGCCAGAGCGTGGCATGTGAGCAGCAGCGTCCCTGTGAACAACGGCGCGTCGTCGGTGCCCTGCGACGGGACTTCGGACTCGAGCAGATCCTGGGACACAGCCAGGCCGTCCGGGAGTTGCGCGAGAATATCGACAGGATTTCCTCGTGTGATGTCAGTGTCCTGATCTGTGGCGAGAGCGGGACCGGAAAAGAACTGGCGGCCCGCGCCATTCACTACCTGGGCTCCCGAGCCCCCAAGCCCTTTGTACCGGTGAACTGCGGGGCGGTTCCGGACAGCCTCTTTGAGAACGAGATGTTCGGTCACGCCAAGGGTGCTTTCACCGATGCGAATTACCCTCAGAAGGGACTGGTGGAGCAGGCGAAAGGCGGCACGCTGTTCCTCGACGAAATCGGCGCCACGAGTCTGGCCAACCAGGTGAAGCTCCTGCGGCTTCTGCAGGATGACGAGTACCGGCCGCTGGGCGATCCCGCGCCGCGCCGCGCCGAAATCCGGGTCATCGCGGCCACGAACGCGGACCTGTGGCATCACCTCGAAGCGGGCACATTCCGGGAAGACCTTTTCTATCGGCTGAACGTGGTCACCCTCTGCATACCGCCTCTGCGGGAGAGAATGGAAGACCTGCCGCTGCTCGTGGAACACTTTCTGAACCAGTGCTCCCGCGAATACGGCAAACCTGTGGAGGGGCTCTCGCCCCGTGCCTGGGAGGCCTTGCGGGCTCATCACTGGCCTGGAAACGTCCGGGAATTGGAGAACTGCATCCGGCGCCTCACGGTGATGTCCCCTATCCCTGTGATCGACGTCGTGGAAGGGGCGGGTTTGGGTTCCCAAACGCGAGGCATCGCGTTTGGGGTCCCTTTCAAACCCGCCCGTACTTGCCCTCCGCCCGGGAACCCCACCAAAGGTGATGAATCGTGTCTGGAAGGGGCTCCCGCCGGTGAAACAGGGCCGGTGGGGCGAACCCAGACCCACCTCTCCTTGGGCGATTTCGGTACCGCCAAGCGAAGAGCGGTAGACGCTTTTGAGAGGAGCTACCTTACCCAGTTGCTCGCGGAGTACCACGGTGATGTCGCCGGCGCGGCACGCCGGGCCGGCAAGAGCCGTACCGGCCTTTGGAACCTACTGCGGAAGCATGGCCTCTCCCCACGGGAGTTTCGCCTGTGCGGCAGGCTCTGACCCTGGATCATGCCGGGATGAGCCGCGTCACGGAAGAATGACCGGCGCGTAACAAAGTCATGACGCCCCACCCCGTGTTCTCCGCCGCGTCCGCACCTGCCCCGACGCGCAGCGGCGCTGCGGAGGCCGTGAGCTTTCGGCCTTCCCGGCCGCGAGAATCATGCCCTACCCGGCCGACGGCTGCATCCCCGACGCGCAGCGGCGCTGCGGGAACGACAACTGGCACGGGATTTGCACGCTCGTCGGCAGTGCCCGAAGCGCCGCTGCGCGTCGGGGGTCGTGTGACTTCGTGCCCATGGATGAGCAACAGGAAAAACCAGCCCAGATGATTCTCGCGTACCTCCGCAGGAATCCCGGCGCCGGCGACACGCTGGAGGGGATCGTACGGTGGTGGCTGGGTCTGGAGCGGATCGAGTCGTTGGCGGCCGAGGTGGTCCAGGTGTTGGGAGACCTCACGAAACAAGGTATGATCCAGGCCCACCACCTCGCGAACGGTGCTACCTTCTACACAGCGAACGGGGCTCCCGATCGCGAAGCATCGCGAGCGGGAACCCACGACCCGGCTTCGCCTCCCGGTGCTTCATAAAGGAGTTCCGCATGCCAGGCTTTGAAGGGATTGCCGCCGTAGGCAGGAGCCTTGAGCGCCTGCTGGAATTCCACCTGGCGCAGGATCCTCCTCCGATCGACGACGCGACCACCCATGCGGCCCTGGTTCGTACGGAGGATCTGCTCGCCTTGGACAACGGCGATGCCGAGATGTTCGTTCACCCGCCGGTGCTGGCTCTGTTTCTGTACCGGGTGGAGGTGAACGGGACCATGCGGGCGGCCTGGTCGGGCGTGGCCCACCAGGACGGGCACGCGCACCTGCCGCTGGATCTGCACTATCTCCTGATTCCGTGGGCGGCCAATGCGCTCTATGAGTACCGGATTCTCGGTCGGGCCATGCAGGCGCTGGAGGATGCGGCGATTCTGAGCGGTCCTCTGCTGGACCCGGCCGCCCAGTGGATGCCCTGTGAAGCCGTACAGGTCTGCTATGAGCCACTGTCCACCGAGGATACCATGCGGGTGTTTGATTCGCTGCCCGTGGACTTCAAACTGTGCCTTTCCTATGTGGCCCGCGTGGTCCGCATCGAGGGACGGATCGATACGGGGGATGTCCCTGCCACGGCTGTGACGATCGGCTTCAAGCCGAATGCAGAAGAGGTGCCATGCATCTTGCCCCGGAGTACGTGACGCAGACGCATCGGTTGGCGCTCGGCTTGGAGCCGCTGGATGCGATGCGCGGCGGCCGCGCGACGCATCCGGTGCGCCTCGAGGTCGAGGGGCCGCTGCCGAGGCCCCTGACGCGGCGGCGTGATCCGTACCAACACGCGGTGACCGCCGGGATGACCCGTCCGGTCGTGAGCCGGCATGACTCCTGTCTGCACGTCCTGCTCTATCATACGGCCCTGACCGGAAGGGAGAGGATCGACGTGCGCATCTACGATTCCTGCCGGCGCTACGTCCCGCGCCGGCTCAGCATTCCCCTGCTGACGCCGGCGCAGGCCGAAATCGAGCCGTATCTGTACCGGGTGCGCCGTCCGGCCCTCTTTCCCGGCGCCGCCTATGACGCGAGCAAGCGGTGGACCGGTCTGCGCGGGCGGGTGATTCGGAACGGTAGACCGATGCGCTGGGCCCGAATCGAGGCGAGGCTGTCGGCAGATGGGCGTCACGTGAGTCGGGCCCAGGGCGACGACCGAGGCGAGTTCCTGTTGCTCCTGGATCGGCTGCCGGAGCCGATGGAGGATCATCTGAGCGATCCGTTGCTCATCGTCGTCGCCGTGTACGGACCCGAACAGGCTCCTGCGCCATCCTCAGCCGACCTGCCGGATCGGGACGCTCTCTGGGATCTGCCGTTGGAGATCGTGCCGGCCCCGGGCGGCATGGATCTGGTATCCACCGGGGAGCGGCTCCCCGAGACGTATGGGCCCCAGCCGCTGGTAGAGCGGGAAGTCCCGTTCCGCTTGGGAAGGACGATTAGCAGGGTTAACGGGGTGAGGGATTTCGTTGCCTCGTAGCGCCGTGGCGCGTCGGGGTGTGATGAATCTTGGCTACGGTCTTGAAAGGAGTTGGCGATGCCTGAATACCTGGCACCCGGCGTATTCGTGGAAGAGGTGAGCTTTCGCTCGAAATCCATCGAAGGGGTTTCCACCAGCACGACAGGATTTGCCGGCATGACCCATGGGGGACCGGTGTGGTACCCGGAGGGGCCGTCGAGCTGCACGCCTCGGCTGATTACCAGCTACACGGAGTTCGAACGTGTCTATGGGGGATTGGCGCCGCTGCGCACGCGCGCGGACGCCAACGGCTTGCCCGGCTCGCGTCTGGCCTATGTGGCCCATGCCGTGCGGGCGTTCTTCGACAACGGCGGCAAGCGGCTGTACGTCAGCCGGGTCTTCGCGCCATTGGACCCTGAAGTGGCTACGCCGGTTTCCTGGGGACTGGCCAGTCGTGGGATCGCCGTCCAGGACATCACGGCCACTTGGCGGGCACGGTGGCCGGGGGAAGCCGGCCAGGTGTACGTCGAGACCCTGGTCAGTCGCACCAAGAACATTGCCTATGCGCACAAGACCTTCGGACCGCAGGCCCGAGGCGTGTCGGCGGGGGCCGTGGTCGAAGTCGTTCCGGGCAATACGGCCGCGGCGGATATACCCGATGGCAACGACACGCTGAAGGTCGACCAACTGCGCGTCGTGCGGGTCGATCAGGAGGGCCGACAGTACTTTATCGACAGCACGGGGCACGATTCCGCGCTGAACTTGACCGACATTGTTCAGCTCGTGGAACTGCGTGTGCGCGTGCGAGTGAACGCCGAGCGCACGGACGAGACGGTCGGCTTGGCGACGGCGCCGCAACAGAAGCGGTACATTTGTCACATACTCCAAAAAGACGATCCGGAAGATGAGGATGCGGTGGTTTGGCTCGATTTTGATCCGACCACGTCGGCCGACGCGGCCCCGGCCTTTCTGCCGGCCCGACTCATGGTAGCCCTGCAGGCGGACGGGGGGAGCAGGCTCCAAGGCGGCCATGACGGGCTGGTGGCTCTGCCGGTGGACCTGGACGGAGACGAGGCCGATCGGGACGACGCGACGAGAAAGGCGACCGGGCTGGCGGCCTTGGGCGAAATCGACGACATCGCCATCGTGGCTTTGCCCGACGGCGGTACGTACGGCGACGAGGTCACCTGCCGTGAAGCTGCCGGAGTCCTCATCGGACATGCCGAGCGTCTCAAATACCGCATCGCCATTGTCGATGCCCCCGAGGGCAGTTCCCTCAATGAGGTGCGGTCGTTCCGCGGGCGGCACGATAGCACGTACGCGGCCCTGTACCATCCTTGGATCGAGATCACGGATCCCACCGAACGGCCCGCGCAGGGGGCTCCGCCCAAACGGTTGCTGTTGCCGCCGTGCGGGTTTGTGGCCGGGATCTACGCGCGCAGCGACATCGCCCGGGGCGTCCACAAGGCGCCGGCCAACGAGGTGGTGCGCGGCCTGACGCGGTTTGAGGCCAATATCAACAAAGCTCGCCAGGAGGTGCTCAATCCCGAGGGGATCAACGCGTTGCGCTTCTTCGAGGGCCGGGGGTATCGCGTGTGGGGCGCCCGCACGATCTCCTCGGATCCGGAGTGGAAGTACGTGAACGTCCGGCGGTTGTTCATCTATATCGAGCATTCCATCGACAACGGCACCCAGTGGGCGGTGTTCGAGCCGAACAACGAGCGTCTCTGGGTCAACATTCGTCGCACCATCGAGAGTTTCCTCCTGGTGCTGTGGCGGGATGGGGCGTTGATGGGCAGCACGCCCGAGGAGGCGTTCTTCGTGCGCTGTGACCGGACGACCATGACCCAGAACGACCTGGATAACGGTCGCCTGATCTGCCTGATCGGGGTGGCGCCGGTCAAACCCGCCGAGTTCGTGATCTTCCGCATCGGACAATGGACCGCCGATGCCGCCGTGTGAGTCTTCGGGAGCGCCCTATCTCCAGGAAAAAGGAGCTGAATCATGCCAACCTATCGTGACAATCCGTATGGTGCCTTCAATTTCATCGTCCGCCTGGGAGGGACACAGGGGGATGGGTCGGATGGCACCATCATCGGCGGCTTCTCGGAGGTCAGCGGTCTGGGCGTGGATGTGCAGTACGCCGAGTATCGCAACGGCAACGAGAAGTTCAACACGGTGCGCAAGGTGCCGAACGTACACAAGATGGACGATGTGACCCTCAAACGCGGCGTGATCGGCTCGGATGACGTCTTCCAGTGGCTCAAGACGGTCCGGGACGGCAAAGCCGACGCACGCGACATCACCATTTCTCTGCTGGACGAGGCACGCCAGGACGTGGCAACCTGGGTTCTGCGCCGAGCCCAGCCCAAGAAGTGGGTCGGCCCCACGCTGAATGCCAAGGGCGGCGGCGACGTGGCCATGGAGGAGTTGCATCTGGTCCATGAGGGGATTGAATACCAGTAGACGCGGCCCATACCCCGCGATCCGAACGGATCGAGCACCCCCGAGGCCGAGCCCAGGGTAGGGAGATGATTATGGCTGTGCGCGTGCCCATCGGAGCACCCGGGATCTACGCGGATACCGGGACGCCGCTGCGCCGGTTGACCGGAGAACGCATGGATGTCTGTGCGTTTGTCGGGGTGGCGCCGCGCGGACCGGCTCGGATCCGCGCGTGGGACCCGTTATGGCCGTCCGGGGAGCCGCTTCGGGAGGACACGACGGAACGCCGACGCTCGGTAGCCGTTCCGGTCGAGAGCTTCCAGGAGTATCGTCGCCTTTACGGCGGGTTCGAAGGACCCGGCCGATTGCCGTACGCGGTCGCTGCGTTTTTTGAGCAGGGCGGCCGGCGCGCTTACGTGGTGCGCATCGTGCACGAGTATGAGGACGAGGCCGCCAACGCCGCCGGCACAGCCAGGGGCACGCTGGGCGGCGTCCGCCTGGGCCGCGGAGCCGTGCCCATCACCGGCTCGCTCGAGCTGGAGGCGCGTCACGAAGGCCGTTGGGGCAATGCTTTGCGGGCCGCCATGGCATGGTCGCTGACGGTCCTTCCGGTGGACGCCGGCGAGTCGACACGGGAGGCGCTGGCGTTGCCGGAGGAGCACGGGATTCCCGTCGGAACGCTGTTGCGCGTGGCGCTTCCCGGCGGTGGTCAGGTCCTTCGGCTCGTTACGGATGTCCGATCCGTGGGGCGCTCGAACGCGAGCGGCAGGGTCCAACGCGCTGCCTTGGATCTGCCGCTGTCGGCGCCGCCCGACGCGGTGGAAGCTGTCGAAGGCATTCTGGCCGTCGACGATGGAAACGGCCGGGTGGAGCGTCACGAGCATTTGGGCCTGAGTCCCGCGCACCCCCGTTGGATGGCCGCAGCGCTCTGTCGGGAGTCCGAGCTTGTCTGGCCGGGCTCTGCCTGGGCCGGGAACAGCGTACTCCCAGCCAACGTCGAGGACCCACCCACCGAGCCGTCGCTGGAGGAGGCGGGCCAAGAACAATTCCAGCAGGGCGAGGATCGGTATGGCGATATCACCCACCTCCCAGCCAACGTCGAGGACCCACCCACCGAGCCGTCGCTGGAGGAGGCGGGCCAAGGACAATTCCAGCAGGGCAAGGATCGGTATGGCGATATCACCCACGAGGATTTCTTTGACGATTCCTGGGAACCCGGGAATCCGGACCCCGGAGCGGGGGTGCACTCCCTGACGCACCTGTGCGACCTCTCGAGTGTTGTCGTCCCTGACCTCTATGTCCCGGAACCGTTGCCGCCGACGGAATCCGTCCTCGACGAGCGCTCGTTGGCGGGCCCGACGTTTGAGCCGTGCCTGCGAGCGGGACCGGCCGTATCGGAGGAGCAACCGAAAGACGTGCCCCTGAGCCGGTTGCACCTGGATCCGCGAGAGCGCTCCGATCTGGACGACATTGTGGCCCTGCAATCGAGGCTGGTCGATCTGGCGGAAGAGCTGAAATCGCTTGTCGTGCTGCTGGATGTTCCGCCCGGTCTGGGTCACTACCAAATCCTCAAATGGCGCAGCCATTTTCAGTCGTCCTACGTGGCGGCCTATCATCCCTGGCTGCGCGCCGCGCGCCGGGATGACCGGCGTGAGAGACTTGTGTCGATCAACCCGTCGGCCGTCGCGGCGGGGATCATTGCACACCAGGAGGAGTTGTTCGGCGTTCCCCATGGCCCGGCCAACGTACTGGCCGAAGGGGTGGTGGACGTAGCCGAGCGTGTCACGCCCGCGCAGCACGACCAGTTGCACCCGCTGGGGATCAATGTCTTCGTGGTGGAGCCCGACGGTATCCGCTTGACCGCCGGGCGCACGCTGTCACGCCGGGCCGACCTGCGGCAACTCAGCGTACGCCGGCTGATGATCATGCTGTGCCGCGCCCTGGAGCGGCAGATGCAATGGGCCGTGTTTGAGCCCAACACCGCATCGCTGCGCGCCGACATCCAGGGGATGGTCCGCACGTACTTGAGTCGACTTCACCGGGCAGGAGCTTTTCAGGGGGCGACGGAAGACGAAGCCTATTTCGTGCGTTGCGACGAGTCCATTAACACCCGATTGGTCGTGGATGCGGGCAAACTGATCGCCGAGATCGGAGTGGCTCCCGCCGAGCCCACGGAATTCATCGTGCTGCACCTGTGCCGCGACACCCAGGGGACCCTATTCGTGGAGGAATGAGCCGTGGTTGAGGACAATGATGTACTGAACGGACCCCCCAAACTGCTCGGAACCTTCCGGTTTGAAGTCAAGCTGCGGCGCAGTGATACCGGCGATGATCAGGCCGAACCCCGAGAGATGCTGGGCGACGGCGGGTTCCAGGAGTGTTCCGGCCTGGACCTGGAGATGGAAGTGCAGGAAACCCGGGAGGGCGGGCGCAACCATGGACTGATCCAACACATCGGCCGGGCCCGACACACGCCGATCGTGCTGAAACGCGGGATGTGGTACGGCGCGGGCGGACAGCTCAACGGCGAGATCTGGCAGTGGATGCGCCGTATCCTGACCAATGAAGGACCGCCGGTGCGGTACGATGGCACGGTGGAAGTCAAAGGGGAAGACGACACGGTCGTCGCCCGGTGGCAGTTTGAGAGGGGATTGCCGGCCCGCGTCCAGGGCCCTCAACTCAACGCCAAGACGGGCGATATCGCGATTGAAGAACTTCATATCGCCCACGAAGGACTCTCTCTCGAAGGACCACAGCGGTGACGCTCTGTAAAGCACAATTAGTGGAGATCAGCAGCGACGCAACCGCCCACGAAGTGGGCGATCCGGTCGACGTCCAGTTCAACCCCGCCACGCTGCGTCTGCGGATGAACAACTCCATCGGGGACGGCCGTTCCCGGGGGCTCCAGAGGCGGCAGTATATGGGCCAGAGCTCCACCGTTGTCTCGATGGAGCTGATCTTCGACACCTCCGATGATGGAAGCTCCGTGCGCAAGCAGACCGAGATCGTGGAGAAATTCGTGTTGCCCAAGACGGCAGGGCGTGAAGCCCCGCCCAAACTGCGCTTTCAATGGGGCGTGTTCGTCTTCGAAGGCGTAGTGGAGGAGGTGTCGATCGACCTGGAGTACTTCGCTCCCAACGGGACGCCGCTCCGCGCCAAAGTGAGTCTGAGCATCAAGGAGCAAGACTCGCGGTTTCAGTTCCCCCCGGCCGCGCAGGCCTACGAGCCCGTGAGTCCTGCAACGCGGGCCCAGTCGGCCCAGCCTCCGGCGGACGGCACTGGGGGGGGCAGCCAGACCGGCGCTGCGGGCGCGAACGTGGTACGTGCTTTGGCGGGCGAGAGCGCCCCAGAACTCGCCGCGCGTGTAGGTCTCGACCCCACCGCTTGGCGCGGGCTGGGCGTCGACCTTTCCGGCGGTCTGGAATTGAGCGCGGGCGCAGAAGTCAGCTTCACGGCGGGGGCGAGCGTCGGGGCCGGCCTGGGGCTCAACGCTGGCATCAACGCCGGGATGGGGATGTCTCTGGAGGCGAGCTTCGGCTTGGGCGCCGCCGCAACGGTTTCCGTCGGCGGCGGAGCCGGCGTAATGCCCCCGAGGCTCAGCCCGGCTGCGCCGTCACCCTTCGGGCCGGTGGCGGGCGCGGACGCCCGGCACGCCGCCGGGTTGGCCCTCTCTGCGGCCGGAGGGGTCCGCGCGGCCCTGGAAGCGGTGGCGGTCTCCAGGACCCAGGCCGCTAGCGCCACGGCCCGCGCCGGATTCGCCCCGATACTGCCCCAGGATCCTCTGGCGGCGACCGGGGCGGGTCGGCCCTCCCCGACGCGCAGCCCGGAAGCGCCGTCGCCTTTCCGGGCGGGGGCGGTCTCCGGACCTGTGCGACCCGCCGAGCCCCCGGAGCAGCCTCGAACACCATTGACGGAGTCCGGCCTTCCTTCCCCGGCTCAACAAGCTCGCGCCAAACCGGCTCCGGTCGGACCCTGGGCCGACGGGCGGGCGACCACCTTCGGCTACGGGGTCCCCTTGCGTGCCACCGTTCCGGTCGCCGCGCGGCGAACCCGGTCCATTGTGCACACTCCCTACGCCGGCGCGGAGGGCCTGGGGGAGATGCCGCCCGTCCGTGACAACCCGACGGTGCCGCCCTGGGAACAACTGCCCCGCGCAGGCTCCGGTGCGGATCGTGAGAACGGGTCGCACGGGCCGACGGCCGCCCAGCCATCCGGCCCCCGTCCCGCGCCGTGTCCCTGTGGATCAGGAGGACGACGATGACCGTACGCGTGGATCGTCTCGTTACCGATGTGTCACTCAGCAGGGAACCGCCGGCGGCAGAAACCGCCCTGACCGGCAGCCCGGAGGCGCCGCCGCCCGCGGGGCCAGGGGCGGGCCGGGAAGATCCGCGCTGGGATCGGGACCAGCAGTGGAGGCAGAACCGGCAGCGGCTGCAAGGCCTGGAGCTGCGCACCCGCGCGGAGGGCTTCGATGACTGAGTCCCTGTTGACAACCAACGTGCCGGTGTTCGAAGTCGGTTCGCAGGTTCGGCCCGAATTGGCGCGGGACGTGGTGCGTCTGGAAGTGGCGGAGGCGAATGACGGCTTGCGTACGTTGAGCGCCCGGTTCGTGGCGATCGGGCCCACGCTCGGCGCGGCGGAAGAGCAGGAGCGTTTGCAGTATCTGGATGGCGCCGTCTTCGATTTCGGCAAGCCGATCCACGTGTCGATCGGTCCGCCCGAAAACACGCGGACCATCTTCCGCGGCTTCATCAGCGCGCTGGAAGCCGGCTTTGAGGAAGGCGAGGAGCCGGAGGTGGTGGTCTATGCGGAGGACCGGCTGATGGACCTGCGCATGACCCGGCGCATGCGCACCTATGAACAGGTGACCGACGCCGACATTGCCCGCGCGATCGCGGCCGAGCACGCGCTGGAGGCACGCGTGGACGCCGAGGGGCCCACGTACGAGCAAGTGCAGCAGATCAACACGAGCGATCTCGCCTTTCTGCGCGAGCGGGCCCGGCTGATTCAGGTGGATGTGTGGTTCGAGGACGAAGCGCTGCACTTCCAGACGCGGGATCGGCGGGCCGGCGCCCCGATCACCCTGGTGCGGGGCAACGAGCTTACCGCGGTGGAATTGCGGGCGGACCTGGCCCATCAGCGCACGGGCGTGGTCGTCGGGGGATACGATGCGCGGGCGCGGGCGGCCCTGAATGCGGAAGCGGACCCGAGCGTCGTACGGGCCGAGGCGCCGACGGGGCGAATCGGTCCGGAAGTTCTCCGCCGGGCGTTCGGCACGCGGGTGTCCTATCGGGTGCGTGAGGTTCCCCTGACGGACGCGCAGGCGACCGAGTGGGCCCGGGCCGAGCTGCTGCGCCGGAGCCGCCAGTTTGTGCAGGTCTCGGGCACCACCAGCGGCACGCCGGAGATGACCGTCGGCAGCCGGCTGACGCTCCAGCGCGTGGGTGCCCCCTTCGAGGGGGACGGATATTACGTCACGAGCGTGCGGCACACGTACGATCTGGGCCGCGGCCATCGGACCTACTTTGACGCCCAGCGTGCGTTCATCGAGGAGGCCGGCGTATGATCTGTGAGTTCCAGCCGGACGGAGGCGCACAGCGGTATTTCGGTCTGTACCCCGCGATCGTGACGCGCCTGGTGCGCGAGGATGGCACGGCCGACAGCTTGGGGCGGATCCAGGTGAAATTCCCCTGGCTGGGCACCACCGGTCAAGACGAGGTCCGCGCCTGGGCAACCCTCGTGTCGCCCTACGCCGACAACAACCAGGGACTGGAGATTCTGCCGGAGAAGGACTCCCAGGTCGTGGTGGCGTTTGAAGCGGGGGACCTGCGACGTCCCTACGTGGTGGGCGCCGCCTGGAATGGGAAAGAGAAGCTGCCGCAGACGCCGGAGCAGGCCAACAACAAGCGTCTGATCCGGACCCGTTCCGGGAGCCTGCTGGAGTTCGATGACACCGTGGGCCGGCCCAAGATCACCTTGTCCACTCAAGGGGGACACCGGCTCGAGCTGGATGAGGGCGGCCAGTCCATTACGCTGCGGCACGCCAACGGCTGCGTGATTACCATGAATCCGGCCGGCCAGATTCAGATCAATGCCAATGCGGGAGTCGACATTACCGCTCCCGTGATGAATGTCCATGCCCCGACGGCGGTCTTCGACGGCATCGTCCAATGCGCGACGATGATTGCCAGTGTGGGGGTGGTCTCTCCGTCGTACACGCCGGGAGCAGGCAATGTCTGGTAGAGCATGACACCGAAGAAAGCCCATCACTGGATTCTCACCGGTCCCTGGTACTGCTGGAACCCGCTGGGCGACCCTGTGGCGGGCCGGCAGGCCGGTCCGGAGATCCAGATGTATGCCTCGCCCGATTTCGTGCAGCAGTTCTTGAAAAAGCCGTGGCGGTCGCTGATGTGGACGGACCAGGATTGGGTCCACCACGTGGTGGTGCCCAAAAAAGGATCGAAGGAGGAATCGAAGTATGCGCTGAGCCAGGCGGTCTACCGGGTACTGGAGCCGGAAACGCGCAAGATCTTCCTACCCACGCACAACCGATTCTACCTGATCGTCTTCGAGTTGCACTGTGACCGGCCCGGCTTCCCGAGTGTCTGCCGTGAGTGTGTTGCCCAGGCAGGTTTTGTCGTGAGGCGCTGGGGATTGCAGGCAGTGTCCCCCCAGGAACGGCGGGAGTTGACGGGCGCTATCGAACAGCTCAGGCGGTCGAACCTGAAGCTCGAGAGGGCCATGCCGCTAGCCATCGCACGACGCAAGGCCGAGCAGTTCACGGGCCAGGTCATTCAGGACATGCAGAAGGTGCAGAGCGAACTGGCCAAGCTTACGGAAGGACTGGTGCTGCAGGGGTGGAAACCGCCGCCGAACAACGAGAAGAAACCGGCGTCGGACGAGGATGATCCCGAGCCGGCCGTCTCGTGGTCCTGGCAGGCGGTCGTCGATCCCGTCCCCACGGCAGGGACCGACGAGCAGATCTACCCTCTGTATCCGCTGGTACCCGATCCGGCCCAGACGAATCACACCGCCGCAGGCCGGTGTATCTGGTTCGGCGTCATCCCGACCGGCAGCCGCGAGCTGGATGCCTCCGGGAACCCGCAATACGATGATCGGAGCCTGTACGAGATCAGCGGTTTCGTGCGGCCGCGCGTCGAAGGGTGCCCCAAAGGGCCGAAAGTCGGTGAGGCCGTCTGGAGCAAGCCGACGGCTCGTTACCAACTCGCCTCTCATAGTGACCTTGACGGAACCAGCCACCACCCGGTGACCATTCAGATGCCCGATCTGGACGCCTTGGCCGCCCAGGCGTCGCGCATGCCCATGGGGGCAGGAGCGGGTGTCAAGTTCGTCACGCCCAAGAACTCCATGTTGCAGTTTGGCGTAAATACTGATGGTAAAGCAGAGAGCCCGGGCTTTGGAGGGCCGGCAATCTGCGGATTCGCCATCCCCTTGATAACAATCGTGGCGACTTTCGTGCTCCGGCTGTTTCTGCCTGTCGTGGTCTTCCTGTTCGGCCTCTGGTGGATGCTGAGGCTCCGCTTCTGCATCCCGCCGGTTCTTACCCTGAGTGATGCCGGGTTGGCCGCGCGCCTGGTCGAGCAGATAAACGACAACCTGGATCTCGACGTCGAGCATGCGGGAGTGACGGCCGCGCTAAATGCGTACCCGGACCCGCTAGTCCGCGCGGGGCTCACAGACGCATACCCCAATAATTGGAACGTCCTGGGCAAACTGGTGGTGGACGTGAGCACGGACTTCAGCGGTTCGGCCCCGGCGGACATCGCCGACGCGATTGAGGCGTCAGAAGACCATAAAGGGGTGCCGGGCCACTTGCCCTTACCCACGGATGGTGTCGTGTACTACGGATATGGCTCGCGCCAGAAGGTGCCTTCCTCATGACGGCCACACTTACCGACCGAATATTGGGAACGGGCTGGCCCAAGCCTGTGTACCCTGACGTGCGTCTGGGACGCATCGTCTGCGCCAGCGCTCACGAGAAGGTTCGTCAGTCCATCGGGATCATTCTGGAGACCGAGCCGGGCGAGCGGCTGATGCGTCCCACGTTCGGCTGCGGCTTGCGGCGCTATTTGATGAAACCCAACACCACGGCCACCCGCGCCTTGATTCAGCTCGATGTGGCCCGGGCGTTGACGACCTGGGAGCCGCGCATCGAGCTCCAATCCGTACGGGTCGAGCCGGGGGACGACCCGGCCCTCGTGCTGGTGGACATTCATTATCTGATCCGCGCCGACCGTAGCGCACAGAACCTCGTGTACCCGTTCTACCTGGAGTGAGACAGCGATGCCATTACCGCGTCCCATCCTTGACGATCGCTCCTACGAGCAGCTTCGCAACGAGCTGATCCGGCGGATCCCGGTATACAACCGGGAGTGGACCGATCACAATCCCTCGGACCCGGGGATCACGCTGATTGAGCTGTTTGCGTTTCTGGCGGAGAACCTGCTGTACCGGTTCAATCAGATCCCCGAGACGACCTGGCTGGAATTCCTGCGCCTGTTGCACATTGACTTGCGGCCGGTTCAGCCGGCGCAGGCCCTCGTGACCATGCGGACGGAGGACCCGGCCGGCGTATTGATCCCGCAGGGGACGGAAGTCCTGGCCGGAGATATCCCGTTCGAGACACAGACCGAAGTGCGCGTCTTGCCCGTCTCCTGCGTGGCAGCCGCGAAGGTCCGCTGTAAGGCCCCCCCGGAGAAATCAGACCTTCTCGATTCCTTCCAAGACTCCCTGGAGGCGGCGCACCTCGCCCCCGGAGAGCAATCTCAGTGCTACCAAACCGCATGCGTGGGCCGGCACGATGAGCCGGTCGATTTCGACGCGGCCGCGGACAGGATGCTATGGGTGGCGGTGCTGACGGAGCTGGATGGCGACCTCGACGAGCTGCGCAAGGCTCTGACCGAGCACCGGGAGGCGCCGTTACTTCTGAACCTGGGTTTTGTTCCGGATACGGTGCCGGCCTCTGAGGCCAATCCGGACCCAATCGCGCCGAGGAAGAAGGACCCGTGGCTCTGTCCCGGCGCGGTAGGGGCGACGGGACCCCAAACGCATAATTCCGCGTTTGGGAGCCCGATGCATGCGTCGCCCGTACTGTCGGCCATCCATTGGCAGATTTCCACGGGAGAGTTGCTCGACGAGAACCGGCCCCGGTACGCCGATCTGACGGTCGAGGGCGACACCACCGAAGGCTTGAGTCAGGAAGGCGTCGTGCGCCTGCGACTGCCGCGCACGCCCAAAGACATGGGGGTGTTTGCGCTGGAGGACCCCGGCCAAGCGGGAACGCGGGATCTGCCGCCCGTCCTGGAGGACGCCGACGAAGGAAAGATTCTGTTCTGGCTGCGGGCGTTTCGACCCCTCGGACCCGCGCCGGACGGATACGCGGGTTTTGGCAAGGTGGTTCACGTGAGTCTCAACGCCGCCGAGGTGGTGCAATACCGTCGCGCCCGGGCCGAGCACCTGGGCAACGGAACGGGCCAGCCGAACCAGGTATACCGGCTCACGCAGTCCGGGGTCATGGACGGCTCTCTGGTGGTGGAAGTGGAGGGGCCGGAAGGGTGGCAGGAGTGGACGGCCGTGGACGGCTTCCACGCCAGCCGGCGGTCGGACCGGCACTACGTGCTGAACGCCGAGGCCGGCGAGGTGCGGTTCGGCAATGGGCTGCAGGGCTATCCCCCGCAACTCGGCCAGAGAATTCGGGCCAGAACCTATCTGGTATGCCGGGGTGCGGCGGGGAACGTGCCGCCTCAGGGGATCTCCAAAGTCGCGCATGTCGATGCCGACGTAAAGGTGACCAATCCGATGCGGGCCCACGGGGGCGATGAGGCCGAGTCCGCGCAGGCGGGATTGGACCGTATCCCCGGCGAGCTGCGCCGGTGCGACCGCGCCGTCACGGCCGATGATTTCCAGGAGCTGGCGCTGATGACGCCCGGCGGGGGCGGCTCGGGGGTCGGCCGGGCCGAGTGCCTCCCCAGGTTTCATCCGGAGACGCGCCGGCAGAACGTGGCCGGCGCCGTCACGGTGGTGGTCTGGCCCAAGGAGGACCCGCAGCACCCGAATGCGCCAGTGCCGGGCCGACAGTTGCTCCGCCGGGTCTGTTGTTGGCTGGACCGGCGCCGGCTGATCACGACGGAGCTGTACGTCATCGCCCCGCGCTACCACCCGATCGACGTCTCGGTTGGGATCCGGGTCAAGCAGGGCTATGGCGTCGAGGCGGTGCGCCGGTGGGCGGAGCTGATCCTGCGTCAATACGTTGCTCCGCTGCCTCCGTATGGTCCTGACGGCCACGGCTGGCCCTTGGGACGAAAGGTGATCGCGGCCGAACTCGAAGCCGCCGTGCTGCAGGTGGAGGGCGTGGAATACCTGGAGGCTCTCAAGTTGGCGGACGGACGCCACCCGGAAAGACAAGATCCCCCCACCATTGAGATCGAGCTCGATGAAGTGATTGAGCTCAAGAGTGTCACCGTAGTGGCTAACGTCCCGGCGAACCGGGTCCCGGCACCCGGTCAGGGACCGCAACCGGAGCCGCCGGGAATGGTACTGGTGCCGATTCCCGTGCGACAGGATGAGTGCTGACCATGCCGGCAATTAGAGACTTCGCATTGGTTCAGTCTGAGATTCAGTGGCGCATGTCCATCCACGATCGGACGTCACTGGGATGCGACCCGTGGCACGTACAGTTGGCCTGGACGCAGGAGGGCCGGCGCGACCTGCCGCCGTCGGACGCGTCCGACCCGACGCGCAGCCCGGATGCGCAGCAGCCCTTCGGGCTGAGGGCGGGCAAGTCGCAACCGGAAGTTCCCCTACCCAAGGGCTTGGCTTTCGATCCCTGGTGCCGGCTCTTTCGAAGCGTGCCGGACCGCGGTCAGGTCGAGCGCGTGCTCTGGGCGGCTCCGGATTCGCCCGGATCCGATCAGGCCCGCACCGTGGTCGTCGATCTGCTGGCATCGCCCTCCGAGGAGATCGCCGGCGACTTCGTCCCCGCTCCGACCGTCCCGGCGGGCAGCGGGGGGCGTCCGGCGCCCCTGCAAGCACCCCGTGGCGTGGCCGTGGACAATGACGGTAATTTGTTCGTGGCCGAGCACGGTGCGGCGCGCATCCTGGTGTATGACCTGCGGGAAAGGCGTCTGCTGCGTCGGGTGCCGCTGCGCTACGGAGATTTTTCCCTGCGGCCGCTCGACATGGCCTGTGATGGACAACGGGTCTACGTGCTCCTGGAGCCTTGCCCCGGTGCGCCGGACGATGTGCCTCGCATCGCAGTCCTGGAGGCGCACACGGGGCCGAAGCCTTATCCCCCGGAGCGCAAGGAGCAGGACATCCGGGGGGCGACGCAAGTCGATATCTGTAAAGCCGGGTATCCTTTCGTTCTCGTGAACGCCGGCAGGCAAGACGCCAGGATTGAGCCGATGGTGCCGGCGGGATGGCCGTTGGGTCCGTGGAGCGTGCCGTATGCGACGGACCTGGCGTTCTTGAACAACAACGACTTGGTCGTGGCCCGGCGTCCGGGAGAAGATTTTCTGTGTTTTGCTGTCTCGCGGGAAGGCCAGGTGGAGCAGCCTCCCTTCAGCGCCCATGGATACCGGGGATTGGGAATCGTGAAAACTCCCGACGACCGGATCGTGTACGAGACCTCCCGGGGCCTGCATCATGCCGTCCGCGCGCGGGTCCGCTACCAGGCGAGAGGGTATGTCACGACGCTCGGTCTGGACAGTGGCGCATTTGGGACCACGTGGGGTCGGCTCTTCGTGGATGCCTGCATCCCGGACGGCGCCGAGCTGCGCGCCTGCTGTGTGACGGCAGATGAGCCGCCGGTGCAAGACCTGCTGCCCTACCAGCCGCCGCAGCAGAGTCCTCCCGCATCCGGCGAAGAGTCGATGCCGGTGGCCGACCTGTGGCCGCCGCAGCCGCCACGCTCGTGCCGGCCTGATCCCGACGCCCCGCTGGGCCAAACGTTATACTGCCGCCCGTCGGGATGCGAATTGCCGTGGGCGCAGCGTCACGAAACCGGGTACCGGACCTACGAGGCGCCGATCCGGGCCGCGCCCGGGCGCTACCTGTGGGTGACGCTCGAACTGACGGGCAATACGTACGGCACGCCACGCATCAAGAGTCTCCGCGCGGAGCATCCGTCCCACGATCTGCTCCGCCGCCTGCCGCGCGTGTATGCCAGAGACGTGCACGAGGCCGATTTCCTCCGCCGGTACCTGACCGGCATGGAGGGAATTCTGGCGGAGCTGGATGCCCGGGCTTCCGCGCGGCACGCCCTGCTGGATCCGCACTCGACGCCGGCGGAACTGCTGCCGTGGCTGGCGGAATTCGTGGGCTTGGCCTGTGATGAACGCTGGCCGGTTCGCACGCGCCGGCGTCTGATCGAGCGGGCCATTGGCCTGTTTCGTGCCCGTGGGACCTTGAGCGGACTGCGGGAGTTTCTGGAGATCGTCGTGGGACGCCCGGTGATCCTGGTCGAGCATTTCCGGGTCCGCGGCCTGGGCGGGGCGCTCTTATCGGGAGAAGACGACCTGACGTCCCGCGCCGTCTTGGGTGCGGGCATGCGCGTGGGTGGGACCCTGGGCGTCGCGAGCGAGACAGCGCTGTCCGGGAGCACCGCCGGCGAGCGCTCGGACCAGCGCGCGCACCGGTTCAGCGTGCTCGTACCCCGGCGGCTGACGAACGAGGAGCGCGAGATGGTCTACCACATCCTGGACCGGCACCGGCCCGCCCATACTGTCTGCGACCTGTGCACTGTGGATTCGGGCATGCGTGTGGGCCTGGGTCTCTATGTGGGTCTCAGCACGATTGTCGGGCAGTCCGGCGGGTTCGACACCCTGCAACTGGGCCGTTCCATGCTCGGGCGGCGGGACATTCTGGGGCGTCCTCGGACCGGCGTGGACGTGGGCAACAGCGCGTTGGGCTATGACAGCAGGAGCGGATGACGGAGTGGACGCCGTGCACGTCAATACGTTGGAGGCACATTATCGCCTGGCACAGGGCACGACGCCGCAGGCGTGCACCCTCCTGGACCGTCTCCTGGATTCGGTGCTGGATCACGATCTTGAACAGGCCCTGGACCGCTTGGGCGTGCCGGTGGAGGAGGAGATTTGCATCCGGGAACTGGACGCCCCGGTACATTTGTCGTGGCAGCGGAATGATGAGGACATGGCACGTGCCTGGAGTCTGGCTCTGGCCGAGAGCATACACGCGGCGCTGCAAGATGGTCGCGCGGAAGGGGTGGCCCATTATCGTTCGCGTCTACAGGCCTTGATCGACTTCGCCGCCGGCGTGGCCACCGGGGACCTGCGTCGGGCATGGGCCTGGCGCCAACTGGGTCTGGCGACTCTGGGACCTGGCGCCTCGATGGCGCAGGCGGCAGCCCAATTGCAGCAGACCCTCATCGCAGAACCGCCATCAATCGTGGCCGTACTGATCGCCCTGGCCGAGCGGGGACTGTTGCCGGGCCTGATCGAGCGCGTCGATCCGGTCTGCTGGGAACGGTGCGCCGCCAGGATGCTGGAGGTTCTCGGTGCCCCGGCGGGCCTCGTCCAGCCGTCCCCGCGGGCAGGCTCTCTCCGCCGGCCTGAAGGGGCTGAATGGCCCAATTCGGACGAGGAAGTGGAATCCGACCGGGCCGAGGCCGTCAGAGCAGTGGCCTGGTATCTGGTCCATCGTTCGGTGGTGGCACGCGCTATCATAACGGGGCCACAGCCACACACTATCCCCGGCAGTGTGGCGCGCAGTTGGGCGATTCTGATAGCGGCCGAGGCCGATCCGGGCATCCTGCGGCGCGAGCCCGGGGATGTTCTGTCGGTGCTGGCATTCATCGCCGGCGTGCTGTCCGAGCCAAGCCGGCAAGAGGCACATCTCGGTCCTGCGACAGCTCCACCGGGGCTTCCGGACGAGCGACCGGGATCGGCCACGGCATCCGCAAGTACAGAGCCGGCTGGGGTCCCTAAACGCGTTCCTTCCCGTTTGGCAGCCCCGCCACTCGGCGCGGGCTCCGGGGCGGAGAGAACGGAATCGCCGGGTCTATTTCGAGAGCACGGTGAGCAGGATGATCACGGATCGCTGGTCAAACATGGAGAAGTGACGCCCGCCCGCGGCCCGGAGGGCTGCTGCGCATCCGGGTCCGAGACCTTGGCGGCATGCCATGCCGGATCCGTGGATGCGCCGGAGTCGCCTCCAGGACTGAGCCAGGTGCGCTGCGAATCCGTCACGGACATGGGCGGTCTGCTCTTCCTGTTGCACGTGGTCGACGAATTGTCACTGCCGGACGAATGGGCACGGGATGCGCTGTTCCGATATCGCACGCTGCGGTGGACGCTGTTCCACCTGGCGAAGGCTCTGGCGCCTGTTCCAGATGATGATCCGGCTGTCTTGGCGTTTTGCGGCTTGGGGCCCGACCAGGAGGCGCCGACACGCCGCGCCGCACCTGCCGGTGACCTCGAGTTGGATCAAATGGTCCGAGCGGCTCGGCGTGTCACGGAGGCGCTGCGACATCGTCTGTCCGGCACCGAGCGATCTGATAGAGAATTGCTGGACTGGGTGTGTCGCCGGCGCGCGCGGGTGCTGGCGGACCCAGGTTGGATCGAGCTTTACTTCCGTCTGGATGCCGTTGCCACCGAGATTCGGCGCGCGGGTCTGGACCTGGATCCCGGCTTTGTGCCTTGGTTGGGCGTCGTGTTGAAGTTCCATTATGAGTGAAATCATACCGGACATTCAGAGCGATCTTGACTCTGCGCGTGCCCCGGGCGCGAGCGAGCGGCTATCCTCTGCCGCCGGGCTTCTGGCCGGGCGCCTGGCGTTGCTGTTGGAGCAGGTGCTGCCGGAGAAGGGGGGCCCGTTGAGCCAGGCCACTTCCTTCCTGCGCACCTGTGCGGCCGCGGCCGGCGAGATTGGCCCCACCGGAGATCGGACGGGCGGGATCGATCCGCCCTGGTCTATTCGGGCGATGGACCCCCTGGACCGCCTGGTCGAATCCTTGGGACTGTCGCCCCTGGAGGTGGACCTGCTGATGTTGGCCGCGTTGCCGGAAGAGCACGAGGGGTATGCCGACGTGTTGCGGGCCCTGCACCCGCGCGGGGAACCCCGGCCGTGCGTCGGCCTGGCGGCCCAGTTGCTGTGTCCCGACCCCGGCGCACGCCGTGTCCTCCGCGCGCATCTGTGCGGCGGCAGCGCCGTGCGCGCCGGCGTGATTGTGTTGGAAGGCGAGGCCCCGTTTTTCGGCAAGAATCTGGTTTTGGCGTCCGCGCTCTGGCCCGTGCTGCACGGCCAGGACGTCTGGCCTGACGCGGTGGGGCTGGTGTACAAGCAGGCCGTCCCCTATGGCCTGGAGTCCTGGCTGGAACAGCCAGGCTGCCTGCGCGCCCGCCGGGCGCTGCAAGAGGGCAGCCCTTGCCACATTTTGGTTACGGCCGACGAGGAAGAGACGGCCTGGGACCGGGCCGCGGCCCTGATGGAGGCCTGTTGTGTGCCGGCCGCCTTCGTGAGGATGCCGGAATCTCCCGAGGGGACAATCGAGCGGCTGATCGGGATCCACGCGCTGGCCCGAGGTCAGGTGCCGGTGCTCGGTCTGAGCACGCCGGAGGGACGAGGTCCGGCCCAGATGCCCCCCTTGGCCGAGTACCCCGGGCCGATCGTGGTGTGCGCCCGTACCGGGACCGTTTCGGCACGCACCGAACGGCCCTTGATTGAGATCGCCTGCCCGGGCTTGAGTGCACGGGAATTGTCTGCCATGTGGGCGCGCGCGCTGCCGGCATTGTCGCGTCACGCCCAGATCCTGGCGGGGCGGTATCCGCTGGAGCCGGCGCTGGCGCAGCGGGTGGTTACCGACCTCCAGCAGGTGTGCGCCTTGGAGCAGCGGGAGGCGAACCTGGCCGACTTGGCCGTGTGTGTGAGGGCACGCACCGTATTGGTGCAGGCCCCCGGGGTGCGTTTGGTGTGCCCCCAAGCCGGCTGGGACCAGCTCATTCTGCCCGCCGAGCGGATCGCCCAGTTGCGCGCTGCCGTGGACCGGTCGAGGCTCCAGACCACGGTGTTGGATGAGTGGGGTTTCCTAGCGGGCCGGCGGGGGGCACGGGGGGTGCGCCTGTTGTTTGCGGGCCCCCCGGGCACGGGAAAGACGCTGGCCTACGAAGTTCTGGCCCGCGCCCTGGAGATGGAGCTGCTGGTTGTGGATCTGTCACGCGTGGTGTCCAAGTGGATCGGCGAGACCGAGAAGAACCTGGCCGCCATCTTCGACAGCGCCGAGCGCTACCGCGCCGTGCTCGTGTTCGATGAAGCCGACGCGCTTTTCGGGAAGAGGACCGAGGTGGCCGACGCCCATGACCGGTACGCGAACCTGGAAACGGCCTACCTGCTGGCCCGCTTGGAGCGTTTCGAAGGGATGACCATTCTGACCACGAACCTGCGTCAGAATATCGACCCGGCCTTTACACGCCGCTTGGAGGACGTGGTCGAATTCACGGAACCGAACCAGCCGCAGCGTCTGGCCCTCTGGCGGTGTCATCTGCCGGCCGCCGCCCCACGCGGTCCGGACGTGGATCTGGACCTGTTGGCCTCGTTATATCCCATGGTCGGCGGCTTGATCCGCAATGCCTGTCTGAGCGCCGGGTTTATGGCCGCCGCCGAAGATCAACCCATTCAGTTGCGTCACCTGGTGCAGTCCATCCGGCGCGAATACGACAAAGCGGGCCGGGCGTTCCCGGGGGCTCCACGAGGACTCACAAAAACCGAGCGCACGAGTTGAGGAGACAGCTATGGCCACTCTGAAGGAGTTTACCGAATCCCAAGTAGCACAGTCCACCGAAGCCGGGCAGGATACAACCGCGAACCTGGCCAAGGCCCATGAGGACTTGACGAAGGCGCAAGAGGCCCATAAGGAGGCCACCGGCAAACTGCAGGAACTCCATCAGCAGATCGCCGAAGCGCGCCAGGCCATGGCCGACGCCGGCCAAATGCCTCCGGATTTGCAGAGCTTGGTTGACAAGCTGAGCGATCTGATCAAGCAGCGGCGCGCCAAGCGTCCGGCGCAGCTCGAGGCAGAACGCACGTTGGAGCTTGCCCGGGCTCAGGTCGAAGCCGCGCAGGCACAATCTCAGGCGGCGACGGAGCGACTCCGAGCGGCCCAGCGCGCGTGCAAGGCCGCAAACGAAGAGGACCAGCGACGCAATGCCTGGAAGCAGGCCGCGCGCGCGGAGCCGCTCGTGAAGATCCCGGACGGCGCCCGGGCCGTCCGGGACCCTGCCCTGCATCATGGGGCCTGGGAAGGCGCGCAGAAATGGTTGCGCGAGAATCTGCCCGAGAAGATCCGCGTGCGCGCCGCCGGGCGCCGGGCCCAGGCGTTAGCCCTGTTGGACCGCAAGGCGCAGAGCGCCCGCCAGATCGAGACCTTGCTCGCCGACCGCCGGCAACAGGGCCTGGAGGCCGAAGTGGCCAAGCTGCGTACCACCTTCGACCAGGCCGAAGCCGCTCTGGCCGCCTACGTGGACAACGCCGGGCAACGTCTGGCCCAGACGCTGGATCTGCTGGAGCAGGTGAAGAGTGCCCCAGCACTCACGCCGGAAGTGAAGACATGGATCCATGACGAACAACGGCTCCCGAAGGCGGAAGCCGCCGCCGAGAAGGAGGAGGCACGCGACCAGGCTCGCGCTCAGGTCAGGGACAAGCAGGCAGAGTTGGAGAAGAAGAAGATCGAGGTCCGGGCCGACGACATTGACGCCAAGGTTTCCGAGAATGAGGCGGTGAAGAAGCTGCAGGAGGAGCTGAACACGTTGGAGGAAAGACTCCGTGAAAAGCAGGGCGAGTTGGATGCGGTGTATGCGGACCTGGAGGCGGTGGAAGCATCCATCCCGGATCGTGCCTGGGAGACCCTGGTGGCATTCGAGACGGCCCAGTCTCTGCTCCAGGATCTGGCCGGGGCCGACCCGAACGCCCTGGTCACGGCGGTGGACGACGCCGAGGCCAAGCTCTGTGCCGGCCTTGAGAAACAAGACAAGGCCCGGCGGTCCCTGGACAACCTGGAGCAATCCGCCGGGCAAGCCTCCCAGGACTATGAGCAATTCCGCCGCACGCGTGACCGCCGCGTGCTGAGTGCTGTCTGTGGCGACCTCTATAAGGAGTAATGTCATGTCTGGGAATAGTAGTGTGAACGTCGAACCATGTCCCGATTGGGTCTCTTCGGGGACCCGTTGCACTCTGCGCGGCGGTCGGGCCGCCTTGCCCGTCGACCCGTATCACGCCTTGTGCGTGCATTTCGGCATGCTGCTCGGGGTCGATGATTTCGAGACCCTCGACGCCTACCACCGCGGCAAGGCTTGGCTGCACAACGCTTGGCTGCATCGCGAGGGGGTCGTCTGGGGCTTCAAGGTCACGCTCGAGCCCAAGCACGGACGCATTCGCGTGAGCCCGGGACTGGCGGTGGACACCTTTGGGCGCGAGCTGCACCTGGGGGAAGACCGCTGCCTGGACCTAGCCCGATGGTACGAGAAACACAAGAACGACCTGGACCAGTGGTACCAGAAACGTAAGGACGAACTGATCAAGCTCAAGAAAGACGACGAACTGGCCAAGCTCGAGAAAGAAGAAGCGGACGGAAAGCGAAGATTCCCTGCCCACGTCGTGGTCGGCTTCGATAGCTGTCTCGAACGCCAAGTGCCGGCGCTGTTGGAGCCGTGCGAGGGCGCTGGTGGTATCACCGCGTACTCCAGGGTGTTTGAGACCGTGGAGCTGTTGCTGCGGCTGGGCCCGGCGCCCAAGCCCGGGGAGCAGGACGGGCAACGTGCGTTGCCCTATCACCGGCTCCGCTTGCTGTTCGGACTGGACGAACCGATCGGAGGAAGTCAAGACGATGACCGGCAGGTGCTCGACGCCAAGAGCGAGATCCTGGGTCTGCCGACGGCAAAGCAGGCGGCTGCCTGGCTCGAAGCCTTTCGCCGATTCGCCGCCCTGGATGTCATCGACCTGCGTCCGCGATCCGGCGCGGACGACGCTTCGGTTCCCCTCGTGCCCGAGCCCAGCCGCACATACCTTGAGCTGGCGGAGATCCCCCTGGAGATGCAGCGGGTACAAGGACAGAACGGCCCCTGGAGCTTCGTGTACGGCGAAGCCGACAAGATTGACTCCAGTGTGCGTCCCTCACACGTGGCGACCTCCACCATTCAGGAGTTGCTGTGCGGCGTGCCGGCCCTGTTTGGGTACGGGATGGACAGGGGCGGTCCCAAAGTGGTGGACGTGAAGGTGGAGCTTCCGGCGGCCGGGAACGATCCGACCCGCATCGTGCTGACCGCCGACCACCCTCTGGAACCCAACAGCGTGACCATGGACGCATTTCAAGTGTCCGCTTTTACCGGGGCGAAGTGGGAAGAGGTCCCAATGAAGGAGGCCGGACTGGATGACCAGGACAAGACCATAATACGGCTTCAGACCCTCAGTTCTCCGGCCAACGTGATCCGGCTCCGGATCATCGCCCACGGCACCGGTCCGCGACCGATTCTGGGCGCCACTTACTTGCCCTTGGCCGGCGGACGCCACGATCCCCCAGGAACTGAACACGACGGCAGGGACTTCGTTCTTATGATGACCTACAAAAAGGAGTAACCATGGCAAGTCTCCTTGAAACATCAAGTCAAGACTGTGTTCTGATCCGCGACACCAACGGCATTGTGGCCATTCCGCGTTCTTCTCCCCTGACGCGACTGCATTATTTCGACGGCAAATTCCTGCGGGCCGAGCACCTGAGCCTGGAACAGGACTATCAGCGGCGTCTGGTAGAAGTCTCCAACCAGGCGGGCGGAGCGGGCGTGGTCTACGGGCTGGACTGCACCCTCACCGGCGGGGACCAACTGGAAGTAGGTTCGGGCATGGCCATCGATCCCCAGGGACAGGTGATCCTGCTGCCCCAGAACCAGCGGCTGAGCCTCACGGAGCTCATCGCGCGTTCCCGCCGGCAACTGATCCCTCTGCACGCGGAGATCGGGAGCGCCAAGGCCCAGTTCGGCGAGTGTGAATTGCGCGAGCGGGCGACGCCGGGAATCGTGCAGGACAGCACCGATTTCTACGTGATCACGGTGGGACATGCCGAAGCGTACTGCGGCACCGAAGACGTGTACGGCAAGCTCTGCGAAGAGGCTTGCGTGACCAGCACCAGCCGGCCCTATGTCGTCGAAGGGGTGGTGTTCCGCGCCGAACCGGTGCCGGAGCTGTGGGCCCTGTTGCCGGCGTCGCGGACCCCAACGCTGACGGCCACACACTTGCGCAGCCGGGTGGCGTCCGCCTATTTCCAGCGCGACGACCAGGCGATCATCGCCGCCGGTGCCCCACCCGTGCTGGGCACCCGCACGCCTTGTTCGGGCGCGCGCCTGCCGGGGGGCGAGAATGTGCCGATCGCCCTGGTGGCGCGTCAGGGTTCCACCACCCTGTTCCTGGACGCCTGGATTGCGCGGCGCGAGCGTATGGAAGCACCCGCCCGTACCTACTGGGCCGGTTGCCTGCGCCTGCGCCCCTGGCACCTCTTTCTGGCCCAGGTGCTGCAGTTCCAGTGCCATCTGAGCGAGCTGTTCCAGGATGGCAAGGAACTCACGGTCGTCAAGGATCCGCGCCGAGAGGCGCAAGGACAAATGGTTGGAGTGCTGGAGGGACTTATCCAGAGGTATCCCAAGGTGGTGGAATTGCTGGGGACGACGTTTCCGAAGGAGCAGCTTTTGCCCGACCTGGGGGTCATGCAGACCCTCGTGGGCCATCTGCGGACCCTGGAGCCGGTGGTGTTCGGCTCGACCGATCAGGCGCTGATCCAGGGTGGGATCGTGGAACTGCCCAGCGCGGGGTACCTGCCGGTCGACGCGAAGTCCACCCGGACCGTGAACGAGCAGGTGCGCCGGTTGCTGGGGGGCGGCTTGGACCTGCGGTTCTGCGTGGTTCGCCCCGACTACATACCCCACGCCCTGGAAGAGGCCCAGCACATGGAGCGCATCAGCCTGACCCAGGGTTTGGATGATCCTAAAAAGAAGCCGGAGGTGGACGTCCTGGTGCCCAACGGAACGATCCGTAAGTACCAGGCCGTGCCTCGTGGAACCGGGTTTGTGGGAGACGTGTCGCTCAAGATGAAAGAGAAGACGGCCGGCATTCACGGCGCAGGCCGTGCCGAGGAGCGGGATTCGGGAGGTCTGGAGTTCTACTTCGGCGGGACCGGCACCATTGTGTCCTCCTCGCCGGATCGATTGGCCGCGGTTACAGAACTGGGCCGCGTCGCGTTCCCCGCCGCCGGCGTTCGCGTCGCGGAAGTAGGCATCGCTTCCGTTGCGAGCGCCCGGCCGGCCACTCGGGTCGCCACCGACACTATGGCACAGCCGAATCTCAGCATGGTCTCGGCCGCGCCACTGCGGGTAGCGGACTCGGATGTCCGGCCGGCCACTCGGGTCGCCACCGACACTATGGCACAGCCGGATCTCAGCATAGCCTCGGCCATGCCGTCATTGATCAGTGACCTGGATCTCCGGCCGCTGTTGCCGAAGCTGGGTCTGGCCCTGGCCCTGTGGTTTGAGTTGAGGTTTGATCGCAACCCATTTGCCCTGGCCACGGGGGACACGACGGATGCGTCCCTGCGCTGGCTATGGACGTGGCCCGGGGCCGAGGCTGGACCGGTCGAGCTACACAAGAGACAATTCGCCGCGACGCTGGTCATCCATTCGGTGACGGAGTCAACGGTGACAGGCCGGTTCAACATCGGTTGGTCGCACCCGGAGTTGGGTATTGTCACCGCCACGCGGGGTCGATTGCCAATTTCCAGCTTCACAATCCGCCGCGAGAGGGAGAAAGGCGCGCTGGTCTACACCCTCACGGTTCCGAGCCTGGGGCTCACGCTGTCGGCCAACGTCACTGCCGCGGAAAAATGGGGCAAGGCCGTGTTCGACCCGTCCGGCAACTCAAGTATGGAATTCGACACCAAACTCCAAGTCGATCCTACCGTGTTTTCTGCGGAGCACCCGGCGCACCAATCCGCCCTGCTGGCTCTGGATAAGCTCGGGGACGAATTGAAGGATGAACCGGACTTCGCCGACACCGCGGCGCGCCGGCTGTTTCCGCCGCTCTTGCCCCAGCCGGCCGAGTTGCAGGTTCTGGCCACCCAGGATTGGGTCCTGTTCCACCGCCGTCGGCACAAGGAATGCGAGGTAGAGCCCGTCGCGCCCGTGCCGCCGGTGGCCCGTGAGTATAAGGTTTTCCTGGCCCGTACGGATGAGGAAGGTCTGAAGCGGGTCATGGACGCCCTGCAAGTCGGAAACGTGGGGGGACTCACCGAACCCAAGCTCGAGCCCATTGGCTGCGTCACATTCGCCCCCGGTGCGGCGGAGCTGGCCTCGGCGGTCAAGGATATCCAGGATCGCTGGTTGCTGGCCTCTCCGGGCAACAAGCTCCTGTACGGCGCGATCGCCAGCACCGCTGCCGCCGCGGCGGAGGGCGATCCGCTGGCCAAGCTGCGTTTGCGTACCTTGGTCGAGGTTCTACCGCTGGTCGCTGCCTGGGACGCACCTCCGGAGGTGCTGGCGGAGGTCCCCACGGGTCTGGGTTTGGAAGATAAGGACGGCGTTTGCATCCTCGTAACGAACAAGACCACCTGTCTGTCGGTGTACGCGCTCGGCTCCGACAAGGAGTTGGGACGGGTGACCGCTCTGCTGGAGCGAGGAGACCTGGGTCCGGCTAAGGATTGCGGCCAAGTGCACTTCTGGGGCGAGACCGATGATGTTGCTGCCAACAGTCTCACGGAGGTCCTCACGAAGTTGAAAGGATACCTCGAACAGGGAAAGCCCGCGGCAAAATATGTCGTCGTCTCCGAACAGGATGCCTCTGCCGAGCATGACCAGGAGCGAGCGGCAATCATCTATCGCAAGCTGGATGAGAGCGGAGACGTGCAGGTGATCCGCGTCACGGCGAAGCTTCCGAATGTGATCCCGTGCCGCCGGGCCGCGGTCTTCTTCGCGCGGCCTTCCGCCGCTCCGGAACCGACCGCGACCACCTGCATGGCGGTCTACCCGGTCGACGCAGCCACCATGAAGGAACTCCAAACCGTCATCAGTCATGCCAGCTTGCCTTCACGGATCGTCGAAGTCCTTGCACGCGTGGTGGGGCAGCCACCCATCGGCACAGTGGATTTCTACGAAAACAATGAAGCTGTCGGAGGAAGCCTCGAGAAACTCGTGCAACAGTGGGGCACTCTGAGCGCCGGGGTGGGTGTTGCCGTGGCAGTGTCCAAGGAAGAGCAGCACGCCAACGAGGACCACCGCCGTGTGCTAGCGATCTACCGCGGGCTTGGCGGGCAAGCAACGAGCAGCGTCGGTGCGCCGGTCGTGATCGGCCCGCTGGACGCAATCCCGTGTCGTGCGGCCCTCTTCGCTGTCCGCCCTCAGGCTCGTGCCGTCCGCGCGTTCGTGCGGGATACGGCCCCGGACGGTACGGCGCGCCTGGTGCCGATTGAGGCACCTGTAACCCTGAGACCGGACGGCACGTTGGACGCCGGCTTTGCCGAAAGCGTGCGCGGGCCTCTCGAGGGGCGGGTGGTCACCGAAATGATCGTGGCTCCCCGTGAGACGGGGATCGATCCGCAGGCCAGGGAGCGCGCCATGAATGACGTCAAAGGAGTGTTGGCCAGGGAGAAACTGATCCCCGAGGGGCAAGAAGTACGCGCGGACGTAAAAGAGTTGACAACTCTCGAGAGAGATCTTCTTCCGGCGGACATCGACCCCGCCGCCGAAGTCATTGTCTTTCGTACGCGGAAACGCTAATAACGCCGGGCGGTTTTGAGGTTTGCCCGGTGGCGGCCGACAGGTGTGCCGCGGGCGTCTGCCGCGTGAATCGGAGAGCCGATGTCAGGGCACCGACCAGACATGGTTTCGCAAAAGGGCCGTCCCCGAGACTCGGGACGGCCCGTGGAGCACGCCCCCGCGCGCCGGCCGAAGCGGGCCAACCCGCTGTGGAGCGCGCTGGCGACGCACGTGCCGCCGGCGGTGCAGGCCAAGCTGGAGGTGGGCGCCCCGGACGACGAATACGAGCGCCAGGCCGATCGCGTGGCCGACCAGGTCCTGCGCACGCCCGAGCCGCCGATCCAGCGCCCGCCTGAGGAAGAGGAGCCGGAAGAACTCCGCCGCAAGCCACTGGCCGAACCGATAGCCTCGACTCTCCGGCGCGAGGCCGAATTGGAGGAGGAAGAAGAGAAGCTTCAAGCACAGGCCGAATCGAATGAGATCCTGTCTGTTGCGCCCGGTATTGAAAATCAGGTTTCCGGTCTGCAGGGGGGCGGCGCGCCCCTTTCGGAGGAAGCTCGTGCGTATTTTGAACCTCGTCTCGGGCAGGATCTTGGCGATGTCAGAATTCATACCGATGCGACTGCGGCGCAGGCAGCCAGAGCACTGAACGCAAAGGCATTCACCGTCGGGAACGACGTGGTTTTTGGGACAGGACGATATGCGTCTGACCCACGCGCAGGAGAGAGACTCCTGGCACATGAGCTGGCGCATGTGGTCCAACAACGCGGATCCGGGCGTGGCAGGCCTCGCGTTATCCAACGGGAGACATTGATTATCAACTCTCAGCGTCCCCACCCACCCTCCACCACCGTGGGACACGCTTTCCTGACCTTGGTGGATGCCGACGGCCGACGGATCACCAGAGGTTTCTGGGCCGCTTGCACGAGGTGCGATTCGATGCAGAATTGTTCAGTCCCGGAATTGCTGGGGACACTGGCGACGAGCGTACGCGGTCGGGTGTGCAACGATGCCGGTCAATCCGCAGATGACTCGATTAGCTTCGACATAGATGCGTCTCAGTATCAACGCATCGCGCGGTACATTCGCAACTGTGAACAACGGCCCCCTCGATACTGGCTGCCCAACTTTGCCTGTGTCGATTTTGTGGTCGAGGCAGCCCGGAGTGGCGGCGTCATCATTCCCCGCGCCTACTTCGAGGGGATCTCGGAACCAATTGAGCTGTCGCGCTACATCGAGGATGAGCTGGATCGGAGGGAAGTGGAGAGGCTATTTGATTTAGGGCTCACGCTCGTACGTGTTGATGGCAGCGGCCCGGTGAGCCTGGGGACGGAGACGCACTTTGAGGTCCGGCCCCGGCCGCGCCGAACCAGCGCCCTGTCGTACCGCTGGGTAATCGCCGACCGCGCTGATAATCGGTATCTTCTGTGGGGACCGGACGGCGACGTCTTTCGGTACACTCACCAGTACGGCGCCTATATCCCCGCGAGGACTCGGGAACTCCTCCGGCGGAGAGGCGTGGTCCAGGCGGAGGTTCTGTGCCGCGTATGCAGCGCCGGGATGCTGGAGCAGTTCGGCCCCTTTCTCATTCGGAGCGGATCCCGAGAGGCCCTGCTGCGCCTTCCTATCACCTTTAGCGCCTCAACAAGGTAGAGAACAATGCGTATGGATCACGCCGTGAACACCGACACATCGTGCGATGAAGGCCGGCGGGCATTATGCCGTGAGATGTGCCAGGCATGTGGCCCGGCAGAGGCCGCGGGAAAGGACCGCCCACGCGTCGCCCCGTGCATCGACGGGAGTGGTTTGTGAGCTACCTATGAGTTCGATGGGAATCGGGCCGGACTACGGACGACGAAAGGGATCTTGTCGGGAGAGGACCAGATGTCCGTAGCCCACCAACCTGCCCGTTCGGAAGCGAAGGCGGAGGCGTCGCCGGAGAAGGCGGCGTCGGGCCGGCGCGACCGGACCGCCGCGCCGGCGAACCTGCTGTGGAGCGCGCTGGCGACGCACGTGCCGCCGGCGGTGCAGGCCAAGCTGGAGGTGGGCGCCCCGGACGACGAATACGAGCGCCAGGCCGATCACGTGGCCGACCAGGTCATGCGCATGCCCGAGCCGCCGCGCCGGCGCCGGCCTGTCAAAGGGGAGAAGACCGTACAGGGCCCGTCTTTCCAGCGGCAGGCGGAGGAAGAAGAGGAACGTATTCAGACCCAACCACTTCCGGATATCGGTGGACGCCCTCTACAGAGGCAAGTTGAAGAAAAGGAAGAGGAGGTCCAGGCAAGATCACTTCCTGGAACTACGGGAGCACGGTTGCTCAGGCAGGTTGACGAGGTGGAACAGGAAGAGACTGTCCGAACCAAGGGCTTTTCCAACCGGACGGGCGACGCGTCCTCAGATCTCGAATCCGCGATACCTTCCCTGCGAGGCGGCGGCCAACCTCTCCCGGAATCTACGCGGGCGTTCTTTGAGCCGCGGTTAGGTAATGCTTTCAGCCAGGTACGGGTGCATACAGGTCCACGGGCGGAAGAGACGGCCGAGTCCATCAATGCCAGAGCGTTTACCGTGGGGAGAGATGTTGTATTTGGTACGGGACAGTATGTGCCCGGATCGTACGAAGGCCGGCGTCTGCTGGCTCATGAGTTGACGCACGTGGTGCAACAAGGAGCCGGTACGGTTGTTCGAAGGGAGGATGGCCCTGCATCCTCCGGTGCCCCACAGCGTCCCGCCGGCGGTGGCAGCAACGTGCTGATCGTTGGGGCGGAAAACGAGGGGGAGTTCGCGTATGCCCGCGCCGTCGCCTCGCGTGGCAACCGCGTCACCGTGGTGAGCCTGGTCGAGACCGAGGCGGCCCGGTCGTTTGGAGCGGCCGGGGGGAACTTCCTGCATAGAGGCATTGAGACGCTGCCACGGCAGGGCCAGTTTGATGTAATCCGCGAAAACTTCCCGTATCCGATCGTTGTCCTACCGCAAGTGGAGGCCTATGCCGGGGAGCGCGTCGGACGCCTATCCGCAGGTGGCCGGTGGATCGTCGCCACCGAGCATGAAGAGTTTGCGCGCTCGTTGAACGCGCACCTGACGCTCCGCGGCTCTTCCTATCGCATGTACACCACCCTGGCGGCACATGAAGCCAGCCCGCAGTCCCCGCATGTTCTACGTGGCCCGCCTCCGAATATTCACAGTGCCCGGCCGTATCGCTTCATCTTCATCGTCGAGAACACTCCTGTGGTGCCACCGACGCCTTCTTCCTCGGCCCGGGGGCCATCCGGAGTGCCACCCGCTGCGGCACCGACCTCCGGCGGGACGCCCTCTACCGGTGCGCGTGTCGCCGCTGGCGGTCTTGGTCTGATCATGGTGCTGAACGAGATTCTGACGCCGATTGGTCGGATCATGGACGTGCAACGTCGCAACATCGCCCTCGGCAACGCCCGGCTTGATTTCTGGAGGCAGTTTGGTGCCCGTCCAACACGGGGTGTCTGGGACCAGGATCGACGACGACCGCTGCCACCGGAAACGGTCCCAACCACCGCCGTGTTCTTCGGTACGACGTCGTTCCCCTATGTAGTCGATATCGACGTCAACGCCTTCCGTGCAGCGCTGCCGGCCCTGATCCGTACGTATGGGGATTTTCTTCTGTTCCTCGATCTGGCGAGAAGCCTTGGGACGATTGAGGTAGACCCTCCCATGCCGGGCTTTCCCACCGTGGCGGAGAGACGACAGGAGCGCCGTTACCGCGCTTGGGTGAATGTCCCCGATTCCTCCGCGAGCCGTTTCCACGACGTGACGGACGTCATTCGTTCGGTAGAACGGCAGACCCTCGGCCGTCTGGATGAGGCCATGCGCGCGGAGCTTGGCAGTCTTCCGCCGGCGGAGCAGGGGAACATCTCTCGCCTGCGTGCCGGATCGGAGACGCCGCTGTTCCGCTCCGCCCGAGGCGGCCAGCCCATCCTGAGTGATCAGCAGATTCTCGGGCCGGATCCGTGGGTGCGCCCGGTCGGCCGACGGATCGCCGGTGGCGCCTGGAGCTGGTTCGCACATGGTCATTACCAGGATCGAGTGTTGGTGGCGCCCGCCAACGCCGATGCGGCGCGCGCGGGGCAGATCAGTGCCTACCCCGTCAAGCAGCCGATCGGCGATACCCTGGCGGAAGTCCAACGTGCCGGGCGCCCCATCCTGCAGCGGCAGGAAACCGGGGGCGTCCTGGAGAGTTTCATTGCCGGACCAATGCCGGGAGCAGGCGCTCAGGTCGGCACGACTCGCTACTATCGTCACCCGGAGTTTCCGAGCCAGTGGACGGCAGCGATCGGCGAGCTTCGCGAGTTCTGGGTAGACGCCGACCAACTGCAACCAGTCGCGGCGTCCGCTGTCCAGACATACATGCGCGGAGCCGCCGCCACCGCTCCGCCTGCCGGAGGCACCGCCAATGCAGCCCGATAGGCGAACTCATGCTTTGTCCCGCGCTGATTGATGAACACGATGCAGAGTGGCTATGATGTCCGGAGCCCGACAACATGCCCGATCGGAAGTGAAGGCGGAGGCGTCGCCGGAGAAGGCGGCGTCAGGGCGGCGCGATCGGACCGCCGCGCCGGCGAACCCGCTGTGGAGTGTGCTGGCGACGCACGTGCCGCCGGTGGTGCAGGCCAAGCTGGAGGTGGGCGCCCCGGACGACGAATACGAGCGCCAGGCCGATCACGTGGCCGACCAGGTCATGCGCATGCCCGCCGGGGGGCCGCCCGGCCCGCCGCCGGAGGATGAGGAGGACCTGATCCAGGGGCAAGCGACGGCCTCCCTCGGCCCGCTCCGGCGGCAACCGGTCGTGCCCGAAGAGGAGGAGCAAGTGCTCCCGGGCTCGGGCGGTGTGCGTCGTCAGGCCGATGGCCCCTCCGTCGGTTCGGGAGAGGCCGGTTCGGTCGGTCCGAGCACCGAGTCTCGGATCGAGTCGCTCCGCGGGCGCGGGGAATCGCTGGACGCGAAAACTCGCGCCGATTTCGAGACACGTTTCGCCCGCGACTTCAGCCGGGTCCAGGTCCACACTGGACCCGACGCTGGCCAGGCCGCCCGCGACCTGCACGCCCGCGCCTTTACCACCAAGCAGGACATCTACTTCGCCCCCGGCCACTACGAACCGCACAGCGCCCAAGGCCAACGCCTCCTCGCTCATGAATTGACCCACGTGGTGCAGCAGCAAGGGATGCGCCAAACATCCCTCAGCCAGCATCAAACACTGATTGCACGACGCACCACGACCGCTCCGCCCGCACTATCTCCCGCCGAGGCGCTGGTTTTGGCAGCAGAGTCATTGGACGCGGTTGCACTCCCTTTGTTTCAGCAGGCGGTTGACAGCGTCAACGAAGCCGGGGTGAGACATGCCGGAGCGGCTATCCTCACGCTCTGGCAGCGGGTTGAAGACAGCCGCCAGCAACTGACTTCCTCGATGATGACGCCAGCCATGCCCTCCGTGGGCGCCGCGAATGAGCTTTCCCCCGATCTCCAGCGCCCCTACAACGAGACGCGACGCAAGATTCTGGTTGGGGTCAGCACACAGAGGTTCCAGGACCAATCCGTCTTGGGCAGTGTGCAGGTTCCGCGCTATGACGCTGACCTTTCTCTGTTCATCCAAGAGCAGACGGATGACGTCGCCTGGGTGGTTAGAGATACGGCCGCGCTCGTCGCCTTGCTGCAGCGCGACCATCTCCCCGAGCCGGAGCAGTGGACGGCGATCGGACTTGTACGCCAGCACATGAACCCTTGGAGCTTTGCTTATATGCAGGCGGTGGTGGGGGCGCGCGGCACGGCTGGACGGCTGGACCGCTTCGCCGAGGCTCCGCGTCGGGCATACCTTCAACTGCTCGAGACACAAGCTCAGATTCGAATGTTAGGGGAGGTGCAGCCGTCGGAGGGGCTGGGAACGCTCGCGCTCATTCCCTCCGAAAGTAAGGTTCGCCTGCTTCAACCGTACAGTCCGATGGAACTTGCGGAAATGCTCTATGGCGACGCGGGCAAGTGGCAGACGCACTTGGTCCCCTACAATCGTGCTACGCTGCAGGGTGTCGGCGCGAATGACTGGCTGCTCTTTGGCACGGAACTGATGGTAGACGCCGACTTGTTGGTTCCCCGCTTCCGCGGCGTCTTCCTGAGCGGAATTGCAGCGCGGCAGTTGCAGCAGGAACGCGGGACCGAGCCCTACCTGTGGGCCCAGCCGCAAGGCGCGGTCGTGGTTGGCAACCAGGTTCGCTTCGGGGTTAGCTGGCCGAACGCCATGTTTGGCCCTGTTGACCTGCAATGGTGGATTGAGAATGATCCTATCGCCGTTCGAGAAGACGGCGTCCCCGCGCGGGTGGAGGGACCGCGCGGGACACTCCGTTGGGGTGCCGAGAGCGTCAACAGCACGATCGAGCCGCGGGCGGAAGCACCCGGCAATCATGTCATCAAGTGCCGCTTGACCCGCCGCGGCGGTCAAACCCAAGAGCTGCGCTACGTGCAAACAGTTCTGACGCTGGAGCAAAAGACCAATCTCGACTTCCAGCGCAATCTCGATTGGAGCCATCGACCGCGCGCGGTGCTGGACCAACTGCGTAGGGAACGCGACGAGTTGGGAGACTCCGCGTCGACCCAACGAGCACAGTTGGATGAGCGCATCAGGCAGATGGAAGGGGCGTTGCAGGAAGCGAACGAGGAGTCGCGGCGGTACTCAGGACATGAAGCCCACCTGAACCCGGTACGGGCGGTCTACGTCTCGGCAGACGAACGCCCGATGAGCGTGGCGCTCATGATTTATGTGGATGTGGATCAAGGGTACTTTGATGATCCCGAGAACATCCACCTTAAGGTGTGGGACTTTACCCTGGAGGGTGCCATCCGCCACTATACTGGTATGGGACGTCGTCCGATGGACGCGTTGCACAACCTCTTTGGGAAGTTTGCCGACGATGCTCCCTATCCGGAGGGCAACATTCGGTTCGAAATAACTCCAGCCACCCTGGCATATACGGGAGTCTACCGGGAGACCGTCACTTATCCCACGGATGGTGGAACGCGGTGGGCGGCGGCTTTGCGCGCACTGTCTATGGGCATGCTTGCCATCGGCGTAGGCGCAGCATTTTTGGGACAAGCGGAGGCAGCGATTCCTGCCCTCGTTCTTTCTGGCCTTCTTGCAGGCGCGGCGGGAACATTCAGCTTGTGGGATCGACTGGAGCATGGCGACTTTGCCTGGGACGTGCAGACAGGGATGGACATTCTGGACATCGCGGGCGCGCTGCTGACGGCCGGAGCGGCGTCGGGTGTTACGGGAACAGTGCGCAATGTCGGGAGGATGACGCTCGTCGAGGGAGTGCAGTTGGGCGTCGGCGGAGCACAGCTTGGACTTATGGCCGGCGTCCACCTTGCCCGGATTAACGCCGCGATAGAGTCGGGAGATCGCGATCGTGTCGCAGAGGCACTTCTGCGTGCGTTGGCGGATGGCGCGCTGGTCCTGGTCGTGCACCGCGCGGGGACGCGCTTGACAGAACCGATGCCGGGCGCGGAGAGGCCGCCGGCTCGCCTCCCTGAGATGTTTGACCAACCCGCGTGGTTCCGACGGCTGCCGGAATACATGCGGCGCGACCTTCTGGAAAATCCGCCCGCAATGGACCCTGAGCGCACCGCCCAGATGCGAGAGCTCATCCGCCAGTATCGCCGCAAACCGAATGTGCCACGCCGAGTGGACGAACCGGGCGAGGGCGTGACGGGCGGCACCGTCGCGGTCGCGCAGACCGATGTTCCAACGCTCGACCAGCACAACTTTCCCGGCGCTTCGCGCGAGGCGCTTCCGCCAGGATGGGTCGGACGACCCGGTACGACCGGCGGCGATGTTTTCGTGCCGGCAAACCCTGTTGCTGCCAGTCATGCTGAACACGTCGCGGTTGAGAACCTGCGTGCAGCCATTGATGGCGCGCTGGAGCAGGGCACGCTTCAACGCGGCACCTTGCGGGGACGCACCGTCTATCTGCTCGTGGAGCAGGAGCCCTGTTCGTCGTGCGCCTCGGGAGCGGGTGGCGGTCGCCCCGGAGTGCTCGAACAGTTCAGCGTCCGCTACCCTGAACTGACTCTGGAGGTGCGCAACATGCGCACCTCCCGTGCCTACATCTACCGCGGTGGACGGCTCCTCAATCCATGAGGCTGCACGCAGAATGGTAGTCACCTCACACAGGAATGATCTGTCCTCTTGAACGGTCATGACCCCGGTGGTACGATCCTCCTGGTCGGGCGGGAACAATGTCGACACGATCCGCTCGGGCCGAGGCGTCCTTGGGGGTTCCGGCTTTAGCCGGTCTTCCCGCCTGAAGGCGAAACCTCGAACGAACACGCCAGGAGCAGCGCAGGATGGGTACGATCAGGATCTTTCTTCGAGGCGTCGTATTTGTCACCGTTGGGTGGCTCGGCAACAACATCGACACGATCAGTTGAGGCGGATTCAATCATGTGAGTAGAGGTTGTGCTATGAACTTGCGGCCCGGAGTTGTCTGCCAACTTTTGACGGTGCTGTTCCCGGCGCTTGGATTGCCGGGCGGAGTCGCTGCGGCGGCAGAGGCAAGAATGGAATTCGTCCCGGTGGAGAAGCGGCGGGGGATTGTGCTGACGGACATCTCCAATGAGCCGGACGACGAGGAATCGCTGGTGCGCTTCCTGGTTTACTCGAACGAGTACGATGTGGAGGGCCTGATTGCCACCACCTCTGTCTGGCTGAAGGACACGGTTCGTCCGGAGAGGATTCAGGAGCGGGTGGCGGCGTACGGCCGGGTTCGGGACAACCTCCTGAAACACGCCTCGGGCTATCCGACCCAAGAACACTTGCTCAGCGTGATCAAGACGGGCCGGCCCGAGTTTGGCATGAGTGGAGTGGGCGAGGGCAAAAGCTCGGAAGGATCGCGTCATCTCATCGAGGTGGTCGATAGGCCGGACAAGCGGCCGGTGTGGGTCTGCATCTGGGGCGGAGCCAACTGCTTGGCCCAGGCTCTGTGGGAGGTGAAATACACACGCAGTACGGAAGAACTCGACTCTTTCGTATCGAAGCTGCGGGTCTATACGATCTCCGATCAGGACAACTCCGGCCGCTGGATGCGGATCACGTTTCCCAATCTCTTCTACATCGTCAGCCCCAGCAGCGTGGATAACCAGGAGTATCAGCGGGCCACCTGGACCGGCATCTCCGGCGACCGCCTGTATCAGAATGGCGCGATGCACAAATTCGAGTTGGTGGACAATCCCTGGCTGGAAAAGAACATCATCAACGGCCACGGCCCGCTCGGCGCGCTGTACCCCCGGCTCAAGTTCATCATGGAGGGCGACACTCCTTCCTTCCTCAGTCTAATCAACAACGGCTTGGGCAGCCATGTCAGTCCATCGTACGGCGGTTGGGGCGGGCGGTACGTCCTTCGCCAGGCCTACGGTGAGACCCGGCCCATCTGGACCAATGCCCGCGACAGCCGGGATACCGTGGTGGCGGAGAACGGGATCAGCTATACTTCCGACCAGGCGACAATCTGGCGCTGGCGGGAGGCCTACCAGCACGATTTCGCCGCCCGGATGGACTGGTGCGTAGCGGACACGTTTGCGAAGGCGAACCACAATCCGGTCGTAGCCTTCCAGGGCGACACCAGCAAAGCGGTGGCCAAGATGCGGGTGTCCTCCGGACAGAGCGTGAATCTCAGCGCCACTGGAACGCGCGATCCCGATGGAAACAGCGTCTCGTATCGCTGGTTCCTCTACCAGGAGGCGGGAACATTCCGAGGCGATGTCCGGATCGAAGATGCCGCGTCTCCGCAAGCCTGGTTCCTGGCACCCCGGGTGACCGAGACGGTGTCGCTCCACGTCATACTGGAAGTGTGGGATGACGGTCAGCCTCGCCTGTGCAGTTACCGCAGAATCATAGTCACTGTCGGGGGCACATAGAAATGCGGTTGCGTTATGTCCTGTTTCTGGCCGTCTGCCTTGGGGGCAGCCACGTTCACGGGGGCGACCGCGGGTTGACCGATACGTCGGCCAGTCCCCATGCCAAGCTGCGCAGCGTCGGTATGGATGCCGTGCGCTGGACCGACGGGTTTTGGGCCGAGCGTTTCGACTGGTGCCGCAAGGTGGTCATTCCCAACATGGGGCGGCTACTCGCCGACCCCAATATCAGCCACGCCTATGAGAACTTCCTGATCGCCGCCGGCCGGAAGCAAGGCCGGCACCGGGGGCCCAAATGGAACGATGGCGACTTCTACAAGTGGCTCGAGGCCGTGGCATTCGTCTATGCAACGACCCATGATGAAACGTTGGACCGGCAGATGGACGCAATCATAGAGACCATCGGCAAGGCCCAGCGCGAGGATGGATACCTCCACACTCCGGCCCTCATTGCCCAGCGGCAGCATCTGCCCCAGGCCGATGAGTTCCGAAATCGGCTGGACTTCGAGACCTACAACCTGGGGCACCTGATGACCTGTGCCTGCACCCACTACCGCGCCACGGGCAAGACCAACCTGCTGGACATCGCGAAGAAGGCCGCGGACTTCCTCTACAAGACGTACGAGAGTTCGCCCCGCACGCTGGCGAACAATGCCGTCTGCCCCTCGCACTATATGGGCGTCGTGGAGATGTACCGCACCACCGGCGATCCCAGGTACCTCGAATTGGCCCAAGGGCTGATCGACATTCGCAGCCTGGTCGAGGGAGGCACGGATGACAATCAGGACCGCGTTCCGTTCCGGCAGCAGACACAGGCCGTCGGGCATGCCGTGAGGGCGAACTATCTCTATGCCGGTGTGGCCGACGTGTACGCGGAGACGGGGGACTCGTCCCTGCTCAGCGCCCTGGAGAAGATCTGGCAGGATGTCGCCTGGCGGAAGATGTATGTGACCGGGGCCACCGGCGCGCTGTACAACGGGGCCTCGCTGGATGGATCGAAGGCACAGTCCTCGATCCAGCCCGTGCACCAGGCCTACGGCCGTGCGTACCAGTTGCCCAACCTCACCGCGCACAACGAGTCGTGTGCCACGGTCGGTTTCGTTCTGTGGAACTGGCGCATGCTGGCGATCACGGGCCAGGCGCGCTACGCCGATCTGCTGGAGCTGGCGCTGTACAACGCGCTGCTGGCGGCCATCAGCCTCGATGGGAAGGAGTTCTTCTATACGAACCCCCTGGCCCGGGTGGCCGACATGCCGTTCGAGCTGCGCTGGTCGCGCCAACGCGAGCCGTACTTAAGCTGTTTCTGCTGTCCGCCGAACATCGCGCGCACCCTTGCCGAGACCGCCGCCTATGCGTACAGCGTGTCCGACGAGGGAGTGTGGGTCAATCTCTATGGCAGCAATGTGCTGGATACGCCGCTTCCCGGGGGTGGGGCTGTCAAGCTCACGCAACGGACCAATTATCCGTGGGACGGCACCATCCAGATCATTGTGGAGAGTGGGCCGTCAAAGGAATTCTCGCTGTTTCTGCGAGTGCCGGGCTGGGCCCAAGGGGCGTGTGTGGCCGTCAACGGCAAACCGGCGGGCAAGGACCTGGCCTCGGGACAGTATTTTCAGATCCGGCGCTGGTGGTCGGCGGGGGACCGGGTCGAGCTGATTCTGCCTATGCCCGTGCAATTGCTGGAGGCACATCCGCTGGTGGAGGAGACGCGCAACCAGGTCGCGGCGCGTCGCGGGCCGCTTGTCTACTGCCTGGAGTCGGTGGATCTGCCGGAAAATGTCAAAATCGCCGATGTGGCGATCTCACCCGAAGGCCAATGGAAGAGCCGCTTTGACAAGGAATTGCTCGCCGGTGTGACGACTCTGGAGGGAAAGGCTCGGAGTCTCGCAGGCGGTAGTTGGGACAACACTCTGTACCGGAAGATATCATCCGCCGCCCCAATAACAATCGACGTGCGTCTGATCCCTTACTATGCCTGGGGCAATCGGGGCGATTCGCAGATGACCGTCTGGATGCCTCTGGCGGGCAGGGGCGCGACATCTCACACCCCTGCGATGTTCGTCCTCGATGCACAGACCTTCGAGCATCACGTCAATTTCTTCAACGGCATGGAACCCGAGACCATCGTCAACTATGTCCCGAACCGCGAAGCCTGGGCGTGGATGAAAGACAATGTGCCGTTCTTCGAGTGCCCGGACAAGAGCTTCGAGCAGATCTACTATTTCCGCTGGTGGACGTTCCGCAAACATCTGAGAAAGACGCCGGACGGCTTCGTTTTCACGGAGTTCTTGGACAAGGTCGGTCACAGCGGCAAGGACAATACAATAAGTTGCGCGCTGGGTCATCACATCTATGAAGGCACCTGGCTCCGTGATAGCCGGTACATCGACGAGTATGCTCGCTTCTGGTATGTCGGCCACGACGGCGGCCTGCAGCCGCACCTGCATCAGTACAGCAATTGGGGCACCTGGGCGCTCTGCCGCCGATACCTGGTCAACCTCGACAGGGCCTTTCTGACAGGCCTGCTGGACGCGTTCATCGCCGACTATCAGGCGTGGGTGCAGGAGCGGGGCGCGGCCAACGGCTTGTTCTGGCAATACGATGTGCGCGACGGCATGGAAGAGTCGATCAGCGGCGCGCGAAAGATTCAGAACATTCGGCCTCCTTTGAACTGCTACATGTATGGCAACGCGCTGGCGATATCCAAGGTGGCGGAAATGGTGGGACGGGAGGAGGTGGCCAGGGAATACGCAGAGAAGGCAACCAGGCTGAAGTCGCTCATCCATGAGTTGTTGTGGGACAACGAAGCGAAGTTCTTCAAAGTGCGGCGTCCGGATGGCGCCTTGGCCGATGTACGCGAAGAGATCGGGTTTATTCCCTGGTATTTCGATCTTCCGTTCGTAGTGACGCCGTCAGGCGTTTCTTCGGATGCCCTTACGGGCACACTACAAACGGAGCAGGCCTGGCAGCCACTCCTGGACCCGCAGGGGTTCAAGGCTCCGATGGGCATCACGACCGCGGAGCGCAGGCACCCTCAGTTCCGCAGTCATGGCGTGGGGACCTGCGAGTGGGACGGCGCCGTCTGGCCCTTCGCCACGAGCCAGACGCTGGTGGCCCTGGCCAACGTGCTCCGCAATTACCGGCAGCCGTACGTGAGCAAGGCGGACTACTTCGATGCCCTTCTAACATACGCCCGGTGTCACCAATACCGGGGCAAGCCGTACCTCGGCGAATACCTTGATGAACAGAAGGGCACATGGCTGAAGCCGGATTCCAATCGCAGCCGCTATTACAATCACTCGACGTTCTGCGACTTGGTGATCGGCGGCTTGGTGGGGCTGGTGCCGCGCGAGGACAACACGGTCGCGGTCGATCCGCTGGTCCCCTCCGGTGCGTGGGACTGGTTCTGCCTGGATAACGTGTCCTATCACGGCCGAACGCTGACCATTGTGTGGGACCGAACCGGCGAGAGATACCGCCAAGGCGCCGGCCTGCGGGTCTTTGCGGACGGCGGGGAAGTCGCGCGATCGGAGGAATTGACCCGAGTGGTCGGCAAGCTCCCTTGACGCGGAGCCCCGATCGGGACTATCGTGCCGTCATGAAGCCAACATCGCCAAGGGTGACTACGGGTGCGGACAGACCCGCCCCAGAGCCGGTCGGTCTGGTCGGGCTGGGCCTCATGGGCATGGCCCTGGCCGAGCGGCTGCGCAACGGTGGTTTCGACGTGTGGGGACATGACATCGATCCCGCTCAGGATGAGCTTCTCGCCGCCTCCGGTGGCAAGATCGCGGCAAGCGTGGCGGATATCGCCTCCGCCTGCGGCAGAATTCTAATGAGCCTGCCGGACAGCGACGTTGTGGAGGCTGTGCTTGCCGAGATGAACCCATCTCTGGTCGCAGGGCGGATCATCCTTGACACGTCGACAGGCGATCCGGAACGTGCCGCAGCGACGGGCCGGCGGCTGGCCGAGCGCGGCATCTGCTATCTGGATGCTACGATCTCCGGCAGCAGTCAGCAAGTTCGCGAGGGGCAAGCCGTGGTTCTGGCAGGTGGTCCGGCGGCCGCCTTCGATCGGTGCCAGGATCTGTTTCGGCTGTTTGCCCGCCGCTGGTTTCACCTCGGACCCTGTGGCAGCGGCTCGCAAATGAAGCTCGTCAGCAATCTTGTTCTCGGCCTGAATCGCGCCGCTCTGGCAGAGGGACTGTGGCTGGGCAAGGCTCTGGGACTGGATGCCCAGATCGTCCTGACGGTGCTGCGCGAAAGCATGGCCTATTCGCGGATCATGGATACGAAAGGCGAAAAAATGATCCATGGCGACTTTGAGCCGCAGGCCCGATTGTCACAACATCTCAAGGATGTTCGCCTGATGCTCCGGGCCGCCCGCCAAGCGGGTACGGATTTGCCGCTCACGCAGGCCCACGCACGCTTGCTGGAACTGGCCGAGAGCGCCGGCTACGGGGCCCAGGACAACAGCGCCATCATTTGCGCCTTCGAACACCTTGGCCCGGGGCGTGCGGCAGAGAAGGGCGGCAAACCGTGAGCGCCCGGATGGGAGCGAAGGCATGAATCCGATCTCGATGGGTTCTTCTGCGTTGACCCTCTCGCACAAAGCGAGGCTGGTGGTCCTGTTCGCTGCCTTCAGCGGTTTGCTTTTCGATGGCATAGAGCTTGGCCTGATGCCGATCGCATCCATTTCCGTCACGAAGGGTCTGCTGGGAGGTCGCTTCACGGACGCCTTGGCCGGAGATTGGTTTGCCCGTTTCACGGCGGCTCTAATGCTCGGCGCGGCGGCTGGCGGCATCGTGTTCGGGGCGTTGGGCGATCGCGTCGGGCGTACGCGGGCCATGGGGGTGAGCATCCTTTTCTACTCGGCCTTTTCGGGAATGGGGTGGCTGGTTGGCAGCCTGGAGCAGATGCTCGCGCTGCGCTTCTTGGTGGGGCTGGGCGTTGGCGGCATGTGGCCCAACGGCGTGGCTTTGGTCTCGGAATGCTGGCCGAATGTGTCGCGGCCGATGGTGGCCGGGATCGTCGGCGCGGGCCTGAACACCGGCATCCTGCTGCTTTCTCAGATCGCGCGGATCTGGCACATCACGCCGGACTCATGGCGCTGGCTCTTCGGGTGGAGCGCCGTGCCCGGATTGCTTGGGGTTGTGGCATTGTGCTTTGTGCCGGAGTCGCCGCGCTGGCTGTCCGCACGCGTGGGGGCGCCTCGGCGAACGGTCACGCCGCTGCGCGAGCTCTTTCGTCCGCCGTTGTTGCGGCTGACTCTCCTCGGCATCGTGCTGGGCTCGATTCCCATGATCGGCGCGTGGGCCGCCAGCAAGTGGATGATTCCGTGGGCGGATAAGGTTGGCGGGGCCGCCCAGCCGGGGTACAAGGCACTCACCCAAGGCTATTGGGCCTTGGGCGCCGTGCTGGGCAGCTTCTTCGGCGCTCAACTCGCCGGCCTGCTCGGTCGGCGGCTTTCCTATTTTCTGATCAGCCTCGGTTCCACGGTGCTGACGAGCGGCCTTTTCCTGTTCACGGCTCCCTTGCAGTCTGCCTTTCTGCCGATGGCTTTCGCCCAGGGCTTCATTGCGACTTTGTTTTTCGGTTGGCTCCCGCTGTATCTGCCGGAGCTGTTCCCGACGAAGGTGCGCGCCACGGGGAGCGGCATTGCGTATAACACGGGGCGTTTCGCTACGGCCGGCGGGGTCTTCGCCGCGGGCACATTGGCCATCTGGTTCGGCGGCGACTTTGCCAAAGTGGGTGCTGTGATGGGCCTGATCTATGCCCTCGGCATGGTGGCCATCTGGTGGGCGCCGGAGACATCGAACCAAGACTTGCCGGACTGATCGTGGAGGTGCATTGACATGCGCAGCAAGGGCGCTTCGTATTCGCGACGTGAGTTCCTGAAGACAACTGCCGCCAGTTTGACGATGTTGGCGCCGACAGGGCGAGGGCTGGGAGCCAACGAGGAGACCCGCGTCGCATTCGAGTCGCGCAGAGAGTCGCTGCGGATCCGCGTGGGTGACCGGCCGCTGGCGACGTACGTCTATCGCGATCCCGAAATCCTTCGTCCTTATTTCAAGGACGTCTGTGCGCCGGGGGGCGTCCAGGTGACGCGGCATCATCCGCCGCGGGAAGGTGTTGACCCAGCCGATCACGCGACGATGCATCCGGGGCTTTGGCTGGCATTCGGCGACCTGGGCGGGGCTGATTTCTGGCGGAACAAAGCGACCGTTGTACACGGCGGATTCGTCCAGGCACCGAGTGCGGAAGGAGACAAGGGCACGTTCACCGTGTGCAATCAGTACACGGCGGGAGGAATCGTCCTTTGCGAGGAGATCTGCACGTATACGTTCCAGGTCCGGCCGGCCGGCTATCTGATTGTCTGGGACTCCACGTTCCAATCGAAGCGTTCCGGCTTGTACTTCGGCGACCAGGAAGAGATGGGCCTGGGCGTGCGGGTGGCCACGCCGCTCATGGTCAAGCCGTATGAGAATCGCCATCGGCCCGGGCGCATTCTCGACGACCGCGGGCGGCGCAATGAGAAGGCGATCTGGGGTGAACAAGCCGCCTGGTGCGACTACGGCGGCCGGGTCGATGACACCTTCGCGGGAATCACGATCATGCCGGACCCGCGGAATACCGTGGCTTGCCGTTGGCATGTGCGGGACTATGGCTTGATGGTAGCAAACCCGTTCGGTCAATCGGTTTTCAAAAAAGGGCCTGCGAAGAAGACGGAGGTAGGATCGGGCCAGCCGTCCATCCCCGCAGCGCCGCTGCGCGTCGGGCTTCGTTTCGGCATTCTTATTCACGCCGCTCCCAGCGAGGACAATCTTGACCCCGGGGTCGCCTATCAAGACTACCTGAAGATCATCGAGTAAGCAGGCTCGCATCAAGGCGCCTCCGTGTCGGTCCCGAAACATAGGGGAACCATGAAATTCAAGGAAAAGCAGATTGCCATGACTACCTGTATGAAGACTCTCCACGGCGCCGCCTGTCTCATGCTGGCTCAGGGGCTTGGTGCCATCGTTCTTTCCAGCGGAACGGTTCTGGCCGGATGGGAGGAGCGGTTCGCCCAACCGCCCGCCGAGGCGCGCATTTTGAAAATCATCCACAACTGGCCTGACCCGCCGGAGGCACAGGACCAACTCATCCGCAGACTCCGCACGCAGGGCTTCGGCGGTGTCGTCTGCAACGTTTCCTTCGATCAATACCTCGAAAGCGACGCCAAGTGGCGCGCGTTCGCCCGCGCCGTCGACGAAGCGAAGAAGGCCGGCTGGGCGCTGTGGCTTTACGACGAGCGCGGTTATCCCTCGGGCAACGCCGGTGGCATCACGCTGCGCGATCACCCGGACTGGGAAGCACGCGGCCTGCTCGCCGCCGACACCGAAACGCAGGGCGGCCCCGTCACGCTGGAACTGGCGCCGGGCCGATTGGTGCTCGCCGGCGTCTTTCCCGTTCGTGACGGCAACATCGACATGACGCAGAAGGTGGACCTCGCCACGGTGGTCCACGAGGGAAGACTCAACTGGCACGCGCCGGCCGGCCACTGGCGCGTGATGGCGGTCACCGAGGACCGTCTCTATGAAGGCACGCACGCCGAGGGCAATCTCCACGCCAAGATTCCCTACGTCAACCTGCTGATGCCGGAGCCGACGGCTCGCTTCGTCGAGGTCACCTATGGTGGCTACGCGCAGCATTTGGGCGACGACCTGGGCAAATACTTCATGGCCACGTTCACCGACGAGCCCTCGTTGATGAGTCTCTTCTTGAGGCCGATGCCGTATCGCCCACTGCCGTGGGCGCCGAATCTGCCTACCGAATTCCGGAAACGCCGCGGCTACGCTCTGGACGCCGCACTCCTCCCGGCACTGGTGGCCGACGCCGGTTCTGCCGGTGCGAAAATTCGCTATGATTTCTGGCAGACGGTGGGCGAACTGGTATCGGAGAACTACTTCGGTCAGATTCAAACCCGCTGCGGCCGGTACCACGTTCCTTCCGGCGGGCATCTGTTGGCGGAAGAGGGTGTTGTCGGACATGTCCCGCTCTATGGCGATTTCTTCCGCTGCATCCGGCGGCTCGATGCACCGAGCATCGACTGCCTGACCAGTGTGCCTGCGGAGGTGCCGTGGTTCATTGCCCGCCTGCTGAGCAGCGCCGCCGAGCTCGAAGGCCGCCCTCTTGTGATGAGCGAGACCTCCGACCATAGCCAGTGCTACCGGCCCGCCGGCGACCAGCGGCCCCGGCGCGTGGTGACGGAGGCGGAAATCCGGGGCACCTGCAACCGCGAGATCGTCGCGGGCATCAACTGTATCACCAGCTATTACAGCTTCACGGATTTGTCCGACGAGCAACTGCGCCGTCTCAATGAGTGGGTAGGGCGCTGCTGTACGGCCTTGCGCGGCGGGCATCAAGTCGCGGATATCGCCGTGCTCTATCCCACGGAAAGCCTCTGGACCAGGTTCGTCCCGTCGCGTCACTGGACCAGAGAAGCCGCGGCGGCGGCGCGGGTCGAAAGCCTTTACCGCACGGCGGCCGAGAGCCTCTTTGCCTCCCAGCGCGACTTCACATTCATCGACAGCCGCGCGCTCCGAGAGGCCACGGTGGAATCGTCCACCCCGACGCGCAGCGGCGCTGCGGGGCTCGTGCTGGGCCGGCTCCGCTGGCGCGTGGTTGTCCTGCCGGGCGTGGACACCCTGCCGCTGGAGGCCTGGGAGAACCTCGCGAAGTTCGTCCGCCAGGGCGGGGCGGTGATCGCCCTTGGCGCTCTACCGGCCAACAGCGAAAGCGAATTCCCCTCCGCCCGCGTCCAGGCGCTCGCCAAGGATATCTTCGGCGAAAGCGGGACGGGCTCTTCCTCTGTTCGGGAGCCGCAGTCCCGTGTGAACGCCACGGGCGGCGCCGGCGTGTTCCTTCCCGTTGGTTTGGAGAGTCTGCTGCCGCTGGTGCTCGACGGCCTGTTGGAACCGGATGTGAAAGTAGCCGAGGCAAGGTCGCCCTTGCGTGTCACGCACCGCCGCCTCGACGACCGCGAGGTCTATTTCCTCATCAACGACAGCGCCAAGCCGTGGGCAGGCCAAGTGGATTTTGCCGCCACCGGGACCGGGGAACGCTGGAATCCCGCTACCGGCCAAAGGGAGGAAACTCTGGCTGCCGGCACTGCCAAGCTGCGTCTCGAACCGTACGACGCCGCTTTCTTCCGCTTTCCCTCCGCGCAACCGCCCCAGCGACGTACTGTCACCAGCGGCACGTTGCCGAACCTTGTCTTGCGTGCCATGCCGGGAACCGAGCCGGCCATGGGGCATGGCGAATTCGTCCGCGCGGAACTGACGCCGGACGCCGCCCATTCCCGCGCCGGCGCGCCGGCCTGGCAAGCCGCCGCCGTTTTGACCAAGGCCAAAGTGGACACCCATCTGTTCCTCCAGTTCCGCTACCCGCAGCCGCTGGACCTGAGCGACGCCGACTGTCTCGCCCTGGACACCTGGGTGCCCGACGGCCAGCCCACGCCGAGCCAGATTCTGGCGATTCTTCACGAGGAGGGGGGCGGCGACTTCTTCGTAGAAACGGGCCGTTCCCTGGCGGCCCCGGGCCGGGAACGCACGTTCCTTACCTTGAGCCGCTTTCAACTCGCGGGCTGGTCGAAGGACGCCGACGGCGTTCTGGACCTGAAACGCGTGGGCGACATCCGCATCGGCTGGGGCGGCTACTTCGGCGCGGAAGGCGAGAAGGTGCAATTCAGCGTGGCCCTGCCACAGATTGGCGCCGTGGCACGGCACCCGCAATAGGCAATGTCACGTTCCTGCGGCCTCGCCGGCGCGGGCCGCCGCAGGTATGTTTGGACATGCCGCACGCAATTCTGTAAAATGATAGATACTGGATAGAAAACGGCCAGGCCCGCCCCCAGCCCGAAGGGCTGCTGCGCATCCGGGCTGCGCGTCGGGGGAAGCCGGGCTTGTGAGCAGACTGTGCGCCGGGAGGACGGTAAGTTGTTCGAGAGTATCCGCCGATGGTTGGGGGCGATTCCCGCCTCCACGGGAATGACACCCCCGGGTCGCCGGAGGGCCGCCGGGGGGAAGATGTGCCCGATAAAACCGCCGCTCTTCGAGCTACTGGAGTGTCGGCTCCTTCCGGATGCCGAGTTGACCGGCATGCAGTTCATTCCATCCCAGGAAACGACGGCTCCCGAACAGGTCATCCAGGTTCCACAGTCTCCGACCGGGATCCAAGCACGGAATGGCACAGAGCTATTCGACATTTCCCCGGCACTCTTTGTGGAGAATCAAGGGCAGTGGTCCGATCCATCGATCCGTTACGTCCACGACGGCAACCGCGTCGACGTGGCGGTGACGGGCAGCGGAATGGTGTTCCAAGTCGCGCCGACCCAACCGGCCCCGGAAGACGGAGGACAGAGGGCAGAAGACAGAGGGCAGAACGCGGTGCCATCCTCCACTTTGCGGCCCGCCGGCACGGACGTGCTCCGCTTCGGGGCTTCATTTGTGGGGGCCCGGCAAGCTCTACCCGTGGGCCTGGAACGTTCGTCGAGCGAGTTCAATTACTTCGTTGGCGACCAAAGCCTTTGGCGACGGGACGTGCCTGCGTACGAACGGGTCGTGTATGAGGGTCTGTACGACGGAGTCGACCTGCACGTCCACGGGCTGGGAAGTCATTTGAAGTATGAGTTCCAGGTGGCGCCCGGGGCCGATTGGTCGCAAATCTCTATTCGATACGATGGCATCGGTGGACTGTCGCTGGCCGGTGATGGCACGCTGGTATTGGACCTGGGTGGAGATTGGGGCACGCTGGTGGACGATCGTCCGTACATCTATCAGGTGATCGATGGCCAATGCGTCAGTATCGCCGGAGGCTTCCGGCTGCTCGACAACCGCACCTGCGCTTTCGATCTCCCGGGATGGTATGACCCCACGCGCGAACTGGTGATCGATCCGAATCTCGTCTGGAGTTCCTACCTGGGCGGCAGCGGCGGCGATTGGGGCTACGACATCGCTCTGGACTCCGGCGGCAACGTCTACATCACGGGGCAGACCCAGTCCTCCGACCTGAGCATCGGCGACTCCGGCACGACGTACCAGGGTGTCTCGGATGCTTTCGTGGCGAAATTCAGCCCCGCCGGGGCTTGCCTCTGGAGCACCTACCTGGGCGGGAGCGGCGACGACCGGGCCAACGGCATTGCCCTGGACTCCGGCGGCAACGTTTGCGTGGTGGGGCAGACCGAGTCGGCTTACTGGACGAGCAACGGATTCGATACGACCCACAATGGTGCGGCGGATGCCTTTGCGGCCAAGCTCAGCCCCGCGGGGAACGTTCTCTGGAGCACCTACGTAGGCGGCAGCGACGGCGATTGGGGCTACGGCCTCGCCGTGGATTCCTCGGACAACATCTACGTGACGGGGCAGACCTGGTCGTCTGACTGGGTGATCGGCGGCTCTGACATGGAATACAACGGGCCTTCCGACGGCTTCGTGGCCAAGCTCAGCGCCGCCGGAGCCTGCCTCTGGAGCACCTACGTGGGCGGCGGCGACCGCGATTGGGGATACGGCGTTGCTGCGGACTCGTCAGACAACGTCTATGTCACAGGAGTGACCCTATCGCCCGGCTGGACGAACGGGGGTTTCGATACAGACCCCGACGGCGGCTTGGATGCCTTCGTGGCCAAGCTCAGCGTCGCCGGGGGCAGTCTCTGGAGTACCTACCTGGGCGGGAGCAGTGATGATTATGGCCGGGACATTGCCATCGATTCCTCGGACAACGTTTATGTGACGGGGACGACAGAGTCGTCCGGCTGGCCGAACGAGGTCTTGGGCGCAACCTATCACGGCGACTCGGATGCCTTCGTCGCCAAGCTCAGCTCTGCCGGAGCCAGTCTCTGGAGCACCTACGTCGGCGCCGCCGCGGGGGAATGGGGCTACGGCATTACCGCGGATTCCTCGGGCAACGTTTATGTGACAGGGACGACAGAGTCACCAGGCTGGACGACCGGTGGTTTCGATACAACCTACCACGGTGGTGATTCGGATGCGTTTGTGGCCAAACTCGGTCCCGGCGGAGGGAGTCTCTGGAGCAGCTATCTGGGCGGCAGCAACGGAGACTCAGGTTATGGCATTGCCGTGGATTCCTGGGGCTGCGTTTATGCGACGGGGCAGACTCAGTCGTTCGATGGGACGAAGGGTGGTTTCGACACCGTCTACGGTGGCAGCGGCGATGCCTTCCTGGTGAAGATCATGCCCGGGACACTCGCTCCCGTCTATCGCTTCTGGAAGGCCTCGGACAACACGCACTTCTTCACGATCAAGGAAAGCGAAAAGCAGAAACTGATCGACAACTACTCGGACGTTTATACGTACGAGCGTGTGGCTTACTATGCGTACGTGAAAGATCAACCGCCGGAGGGTACGCTGCCGGTCTATCGGTTCTGGAAGGCCGCGGACAACACACATTTCTACACGATCAAGGAAAGCGAGAAGCAGAAGTTGATCGATAGCTACTCGGACATCTACACGTACGAGGGCCCCGCCTTCTACGCCTACGCCACCGACCAGCATCCCATCGATACGCTGCCGGTCTATCGGTTCTGGAAGGCCGCGGACAACACGCACTTCTTCACGATGAAGGAGAGCGAAAAGCAGAAGCTGATCGATCAATACTTCCTTGTGTACACCTACGAGCGAGCGGTCTGGTACGCCTATGCGGTGTGAGTAAATCACACACCTTGTTGACTGTCGATCATAAGACATCGCGGTTCCGAGCCTTGCGCTCAACCTGCGTGACTTTCCGGGATCGTCTCGGAAAGAAGGTTCGAAGAGTCTGCACTTTGCATACGAATATCCATTTTAATGTTGACACGTTATGTCGCCGTTGTTAGGCTGGCGCGTAAGTGTTGGTTTCGCATGAAGCCAGGCTGACCGCAGTGTGGAGCGGTGGCGGCCCCAAGGGTTTCGATGAAACGTGTTGGCTCGTGCTGGAGCCGGCCGGGATGTGGCCCGGGTCGTGATGGACGGTCCCCGTAGGCCCGGGTTGCCGGATGGGAGTGGCCGGTTGTGAGCATCTGGAGTTGGGTAGGGAAATGGAGAGCGTCACGAGGGGGGTCGCGTACGGAGCGCGCGCCGGGCCTGGAGCAACTGGA
>Ga0315289_10000344_pt1 | contig 72982 bp, 74 predicted proteins | sample YL17G11_40_MG_FD_203452 | JGI IMG/M metagenome (GOLD analysis project Ga0315289, IMG submission 203452) | Sediment microbial communities from Yellowstone Lake, YNP, Wyoming, USA - YL17G11_40 | ecosystem: Environmental > Aquatic > Freshwater > Lake > Sediment | place: USA: Wyoming | collected...
GCAGAGGGTGAAGAAGAAACATTAAACATTCAGTTTACTTTAAAAGGTTATGATACGGAAGAATTTGAAAAAAAACAGAGACAGGTGGCTCGCGCACTTAAGGAAAATCATAATATCCATGATTTAATTTTAATTTCCGTGCCAGTTGAGCATGATGTGATTTTTGGCAATTATAAAAAATGGCAAAGGCATGACAAATTGCCAGGTGGCCCAGAAAACTGCTTTGACGCAAAAGTAATTGTAAATTTTATTAAAGAAATATTAAAAAATACTGAATTGGCTAAAGATGAAAAATTTTTAGAGGATGTGGAGAAATATTTTGAGAGGAAACGGTAAATTGGGCGAAAATGTTTTGGTTCGTCGGGTTTTGTAGGGAACGGTCTGGACCGTTCCCTACGGGATCCGGTGTTATGCCAAAACATTTTAATAGTTTAGTATTCATTGAAATTTAAAAGGGACCAGATTGACTGGTCCCAGTTGCTTGAGATTATTGAGATATTGTGGGGTCCTCGATCCTGAGTTCTTGCCAGACGAGGCGGATTATTTTTACCGTATTCTGGTAGAACTTTGGTCCGGCGCGCCAGACCTGTTTGTCCATGTAGGACCATTCGTTTTCGAATTTCTGATCAGCGAAATCCACAACCGGACACAGATAGCCGTCGGGATCGGACAAGCCGGTTAAATTGTCAGGAATGCATTGCCCGAGTGCTTCATTGATAAAGCGGCCGTGAGCATCGCGTCTGGGGCGGTGGGGATTGCGCAGCACTTCTTTGACGCTCTCTGTCTGGCAAAAATGTCCGTGTAATCCGTTGACGTCAACAGTCGTTCTTTTGATAAGAATGCCGATGGTCGCATCCCAGGGCCAATTCTTGTACCTGTTGATGAACCAGACGCCCCATTCAAGAGCCAGCTCTTTACCTTGAGGCATGGTTTTTATTAAAACCACTGCCTGAGCCGCGACTTTTTCTGGGGAATTAATGACCTGGCTAAAAAGTATATCCTGATAGGGGATTGATTTCAGGCTTCTGAACAATTCCGGAACGTATAGATTTACAAAATCTTTCCTTTTATTTCGTTCCGCAAGCTCGCCTTCCCCGCTCTGATAGAAATATTCTAAAATTTCCAGCAAATTTTTTTCAGTGCGTAATCTGTTGCGGTGGAGCTCGAATACGCTGTAGTTGTAGGTCAGGTCGGTCGATGCTTCGTATACATCGTCAGGCAAACCCAGGTCAGGGTTGTCAATGTCTACATTGATAACTTTTTTGTCCGGATGTTTGATTTCGGTCAGCCGGAGTTCCCTAATCTCAGTTTCTTTTTTAAGATACTTGGGCTCGCAGGGATCGATTTCTTTAACCGGTTCGACTTTTGCGGGTTCGACCTGACTAACAGGCTGAACCACGTTTAAAGGTTGGGTAGTTGATTTTTCTGTTTTTTCACAGGCAACGATTACCATCGCTACCATGACCATAACTGCAAAGATTTTTAACCCTTTCATTTTTTCCTCCTTTTTTAAGGGTTTTAATTTTAAATAACCACAGTATATTATTTTAACATATATTTTATTTTTTGTCAAATATGTCTAAAGATTATTACAATATATTAGGCGTCTCCAAAAGCGCCAACAAAGATGAAATCAAAAAGGCCTTTCGCGCCAAGGCCCATCTTTATCATCCTGATAAACCAGGCGGGGATGAGAAGAAGTTTAAGGAGATTAATGAGGCCTATCAGGTTTTGGGTAATGATGAGAAAAGAGGCCAGTATGACCAGTTTGGCGCAACTTTTGATCAGCAAGGCGGTTTTGGCGGCGGCATGGGCTGGGAGGATTTTATGCGCGCGGCGCGGCAAGGCGGGCCTGCCTCGCAAGGCGGGGGAACTTATAGCAATGTCAATTTTGACATGGGAGATTTGGGAGATATTTTAGGTGATTTGTTTGGCGGGGGTTTTGGCTTTGGCAGTACTTCACGCAGGCGCAAAACAACCACGGCTGGACGCGATATTGAAGTTGATTTAAATCTGGATTTTAAAGAAGCGGTTTTTGGCGCAGAAAAAATAATTGAACTTTATAAATTAACAACTTGCGATAAATGCCATGGTAATGGTGCAGAACCAGGCACTAAAATTATTACCTGTAAAACATGCGCAGGCCAAGGCCATGTGCGGACAGTGCAACGCACTATTTTAGGTCAAATCCAGACAGTCAGGGATTGTCCTGATTGTCAGGGTGAAGGTAAAAGCCATGAAAAAAATTGTACTAAGTGCAGTGGACAAGGCCGGGTTAAAGAAAAAAAACAATTGACTGTAAAAATTCCCGCTGGCATTGATAATGGCCTTAGTTTGAAAATGGCAGGGGAAGGCGAAGCTGGGGTTAAGGGCGGTAAAGCAGGCGATTTATATATTCATGTTTATGTTAGGTCTGATTCTTATTTTAAGCGCGAAAATGATAATATTTTAACTTTCATTGAAATACCTTTTACCACTGCTTCCTTGGGCGGTAAAATTACGGTTAAAACAATTGATGGCGAGGTTGAACTCAAAATTCCAGCTGGCACCCAATCAGGCAAGGTTTTTATTTTGCGGGGCAAAGGAGTGCCCCATTTTCAGCATTATGGTAAAGGAGACCAGCTGGTCGAAATAATAGTTAAAACGCCGGAAAATTTGAATAAAAAACAAAAGGAATTATTAGAGGAATTAAAGGAAGAGGGGATTTAATTCTGTTTGAATGGTAGAAAATGAATTTAAAGGGTGGAATTAAATTGTACTAAGCAAAAAATATTCATAAGGCAAAATAATTGTACTTATTGAATATTTGGTACTTTTTGGCAGCAAAAAGTACCACCCGCCTACGCTGACGCTTCGGCGGGCAGGCAAAAAACTGCAATAATTAATAACTTAGCGCTTAGCCTTTGCTAACCGAAGTCCCGCGCTAGCGGGACGAAGGTTAGTTCGGCCCCCAGACCCCGGGTGTTTTGATTATGGTTCGAGTGTTAAAGGAATTACTGGAAGAATTGAAAAAAGAAGGAATTTAACAGGCCGCCGCGGGGCGAAAAATTCGTAGAGACGCATTGCAATGCGTCTCTCTTTAAATTTCATAAATGTTCTTCCCGCGGAGGCTGGCCTCAATCAATATTTATCCACAGAAAAAAAATATTCTGTTAGAAAATTTTAACAGTTTTGACAAATATTTATTTAATCTAAAATTACTCTAAATGGGGACAATATGTTGAATTATTGTCTAGCAAGTAGTAACAGAAATTTAATGCAAAAATGCTTTTATTTTAGATTAAAAGAACTATGATGTAAGTATAGTAATCTATTGACATTTGACAGCGATTTTGCTAAGTTAAAGTATTAAATTGAACTTTGAAAAAGAAAGGAGTAAGAAGTGATGAATAGGCAGATATTTATTATTAACGATGATTTCGGCTCCATAGTTTTCGCGCCCTTAAAGGGCATAGTTCTGCGGGTAAAAGATCAAAAAAAACTAGAACAATTACAAAGATTAATCACGCCCGATATCATCGATTGGCAAAAATTTTTAGGGATTTTTCCTGAAATTATTTTGCCAAGCAAAGAAGTCCCGATAAAAAAGTTTGAATCAACATTTTTAGCCGGGACTGAGCCGTTTACTCCTGTTTCTGTTTCGCTTTTTACAACCTTTGACTGCAATTTGCGTTGCATTTACTGCTATTCTGAAGCCGGACAGAGAAAGGATAAAATGTCATGGCAACTTGCCAAAAATGCGATTGATTTTGTTATCGGTAATGCTTTAAATCAGCAAAAAAAAGCAATCGTCCTGGAATTTCACGGCGGCGGTGAGCCCACATATAACTGGCCGGTTTTACGGCAAGCCATAACTTATTTTCAAGAAAAGGTAACAAGCTCGGGTCTTAAGCCATTAGTTAAAATTACCAGTAATGGCACATTAAATATTGATAAGCTGGATTGGCTGGTTAGGCAGATCAATGGCTATTGCTTGTCCTTTGACGGCTACAAAGATATTCAGGATCTGCAGCGGCCTTTGAAAAAAGGAGGTTCATCTTTTAAAAGGGTTTATGCGACAGCCAGATTTTTAAGCGAAAAAGGAATTAAGTTCATCATTAGGGTGACAGTAACCAGAATTAATGTGATGCAGCTGCCACAGATGGTAAAGTTTTTCTGCGAAAATTTTAATAATAGCATCATTGATTTGGAACCGCTTTATTATTGCGGCCGCTGTGTAACTTCAAGCGCCATACCGCCTTCACCAGATATTTTCGTCGAGCAATTCATGAAGGCTAATCTAGTTGCTGCCAGCTATAATAAAGAAATTTCATTCTCAGGATTTAACCTCAACAAATTAAGGCGGGCTTTTTGCGGGGTCACTTACCCGAATTTCATTGTTTTGCCAAATGGCTATATCACGGCTTGCACGGAAATTTCAGATCTGCAAAATCCTTTGGCAGATTTGTTTATATACGGCAAGCAAAACGGTCAGAGCTTTAACTTGGACCAAGATAAAATAAGGCAGCTTAAGTCCCTGGGTAAAAAAGTCCAGCAAGACTGTCAAGACTGCTTTTGCCAGTATCATTGTGCTGGCGATTGTTTGGTAAAAAAATTCACTCCACAAAGTGAGAAAAAGAACTCCATTTTTATGAGCGAAAGGTGTCTGATAATCCGAGGCATTGCCAAGGAGACACTAAAAACCCTGTTGGGAGAAAGGAGGTAGCCGTTTTATGCGGGAAAAAGCGACACCTGAGAGTGTGGTCGTTGCTTACTTCGATCCTAAGTTAGTGGAAGGCGACTGCGAAGCATGTCAATGTGCACCGTATTGCGCCTGCGAAGGCTACGAGTAAGCTAATCGTACTCATTTAAAAATGCCCTAGAGCTATCTAGGGCATTTTAATTTGTTCTATTACTTTTTCTATTAGTTTAAATCCTTTACGCCGTTCCTTATTAAGCAAATTCGGTAAATCCTTTTTAGAATTTTTTGTTAAATACAAAATATTAAAGGCGCGTATCAGGTATTCCCATGCCATTATTTTTTTAGCAGGATAAAATTTTGGAGTTTGTTTGTTAATTTTAATCAAAGGTAAAATTGACTGAAATAATTTTTTAATTTTTTTATCACGCAGGGGGTTAATCAGCCCGTGAAGAAATTCATGTCTGATAAGGAATTTATATTTTTTTAAATTATCGCAAGGGCCATAGACTATATATTGCTTATTTTTGAACATCGGCCCATAGCCGCGCCAATAAGCATCAAGAAAATTAGGAGCTAAAATTATATTAACAATCGGAGTTTTAATTTTAAAAAATCTGCTTAATTCATTTAAATCTTCCGCAATTTTATGGGAATATGATTTGATATGTTTTTGATAATAATGGTTGTTAATTGCAAACAATTGATTAATCTCGCCGGCTTTATAAAATAATTTAATCAATGGCAGATATTTTAGAAATTTTGCTTTAGGGACTCTTGACTGCCACTTTTTTTCTTGCAGTCTAAATTTTGGGAAAGAAGAAAAATGTAAAAAGGCCTTAATAAATTCTGACTGGTGATAGCTATTGAAAAATGGTTTTAATTGCAAAAATAAATCATTGGCAATATTAAGCTCAGCCCTGATTCTCCTGCGGATTGGGTGCATGCCCTGCCGGTTATTTTCCGAGTCATAGCCCAGTTTATTCAAAAGGCAAAATAAAGTGAAGATTCGATTATCATTTTTAAATGTTATTTTCATATTATAATTATATCATACATAATAGTAATTTTCCCCATAAAAAAATCCCAATCATTTGACTGGGATTTTAGGTTTTTTTTAGATTCTTGCGAATCATTTCCTGTAGATTTTTACGCCGATTTCTACGAGGTAGCCAAGTAAAATACTTTTCAGGGGCGGATGATAGTCTTGCAAGCCGACTTTGGGCTGCTCGATTTTATGGTTTGAGGTCAAGTTCGGCTTGTTGTGGCTCGTGGCCTGGGCGCAGGCAGGTGACAGTGTTAAAAGTAAAGCGACCATGAGAACCGAGATTTTCTTTTTCATTACGACCTCCTTTTTAGATTTTTGGAAAATAGGTAAATGATAATCATCATAATTACCATTAAGGCAAGGGAAAATGCAGTTCTTGTAATTCCCAGCCGAAGGTAGAGGATTGGCACAAGAAAGGAGCCAAACCCATAACCTGCTTGCATGGAGCTAATTATCCAGCCATTGCCTTGGGCCAGCATGGAAGTGGGTAGAGGATTTAAAACCATCAGCTCAAGAGTAGACAGAAAAATTCCCAGGACTATACCCATGAGCAAGTAGAGGATAAAGGCCAAAGGATTGATCCAATTAGTCATGGCTGCCAGCAGCAGGAGAAAGCCGGCAAAAGCAGCGCTGCTAACCCAGACAGCAGTTTCAGTTTTCTGGAAAAGGCGGCTGCCAATACCAGTTGCGTTGGAGATAATCATGCCCAAAGAAATAGTCAGTAAAATGCTGCCGTTGAATAAAGGTGACTTCGCCAAATATTCTTGGACATGCAGGGTGACTAAAAGGTTTGTGCCTTGAGTTGCAGTTGACATGATGACATCCAGCAGCATGCCCCAAGCCAATGCCTTAAAAAGTATTTTGGCTTTTACGGCAAAGGTGTTTTTGCTGGACAAGTCCTGAAGATCAGCTTCTCGCACAACCGGCTGTAAATTTTTTAACCAGTGGTAGGCAATAAAGCCGCTTAAAGCCAAGATTGAGCCGAGTAAGAAAAAGTAACGCCAGTGATTGGGATCGGAAAATAGTCCGCCAAAGATCGGGCCAATCAGCACGCCAATGGCCAAACCAATAATGACGATTTCCACTGTGCGGCGGGGCTCTTGCCAGTATTTAATAATAATGGCAAATTCCGTGGCAAACATGCCAGCTGAGCTAATGCCTTTAATAATGCGAAAGGCAATGAGCATATACTCATTGACAGCTAAGGCGCAGCAGGCAGAGGAAATGCCAAAAGAGAAAATGCTCCAGAGCAGAATTTTTTCCGGTTTGCCTAGCCGATCAGCCAGCCAGCCCATGGGCACCAAAAATAGGGAAAAGGGTAGTAAATAAGCCATCAGGATCCAGCCAGCGACATTTGCCGGAATATGAAAATACGCTTGCAAAGTCGGGACCATGACAGTCACACCCGTAGTGTCAATTGCAGCCAATAATTCCATAATCAGCAATCCTGCGATTACAATTATCTTTGATCTTTTCAATTTTGTCCTCCTTTAAATTATGTTTTTAAAGAGCTAAAAAAATAATTCTTTGATTAATGGAGATTATCAGATTTAGCTTGAAAAGTCAAGGGTTAAAGCTGTTTGTCCCCAGAAAAATTGTTGCCTTGTTAGAAAATTATAACAGTTTTTAGGTAAGATGATTTATATTAATATTACTTAAAATTTTGGGATAGCCGAAGTTTTCATCTAATTACTATTAACAGAAATTTAATATAAAAATGCTTTACATTTAGTAGGTTAGAGTTATGATGAGGATATAGTATGTCTATTGACATTTGACAGCTATTTTGCTAAGTTAAAGTATTAAATCGAACTTTGAAAATACTTTTGGAACCAAAATAGGTGCGTAGTGTTTAAATGAAAATTCATTGGGAACTTTCAGCCAATTTTGCTCCAAAAAGAAAGGAGGTAAATACCTTGAAGGGTCTTGAGAAGTTCAATTTTTGGAGTAAGAAGGTGGACAAGAAACTAGCTCGCAGTGCTCAAGCAGTTATAGTTTCTAAGGTCGATCCTTCCAAGACCGAGATTGCGGCAAGTGCTTGCGGACAAGGCTCTTGCAACTGCGGAGGCGGTTGCAATGGCGAGTGCGCAAACGGGAATTAGTCTTCTTGCAAGGGGGAACGCAAAAGTTCCCCCTTTTTTACAAAATGAATGGAGGTGAAAAAATGGCTAAAACTTTTGGCTTACAATGGCATGTTACTAATGAATGTGATCAACGATGTAAACATTGTTACATATGGCAAAAGCATGAAAAAGAAAAAATACATGTAAATCCAACCATTGAGCAATGTTACAAAATTATTGAAGATTTTCTCAGCTTCTGTAGGGAGATGGGTGTTGATCCCCACTTCTCCATTACCGGCGGTGACCCATTACTCTATTCTCACATCTGGGAATTATTAGAAGCAATTAAAGAAAAGGAAATTTCCTTCACTATTTTAGGTAATCCTTTTGGCCTTACTCCGCAAATAGTAAGCCGACTTAAAAATCTCGGTTGCACTAACTATCAGATGTCACTCGATGGTCTGGAGGCAACTCATGATTCAATGAGAAAAAAAGGATCATTTCAGTCAACCTTACAGGCAATTCCGCTTTTGCATAAGTACGGTGTTAGGAGCATGATAATGACAACCGTATCTCTGCTGAACTATCGCGAAGTCGCGGATGTTGTGAAGCTTTGCGTGGCTAATAAAGTCGGAAATTTTGCCTTTGCGCGTTATTGTCCAACACATGGCGATGTTGAATATAATATGTCGCCGAAGTTATATCGCCAGTATTTGGCGAGTATCTGGCAAGTCTATAATAAGCTTGTTAATGAGGGGACAAAATTTTCCCTGAAAGATCACCTTTGGACAGCTTTTCTGTACGAAGAAGGATTGATTGACTCATGCGAAGAAAAAGATATTGTGGTAGATGGATGCAATTGCGCCATCTCTCACATGACTCTGCTTTCAAACGGAACTGTTTATGCTTGTCGGCGGTTCGAGAGCGCGGTTGGCGATATCAATGTTCAAAATTTTAAAGAGATATTTCTGTCTTCGGAAATGAACAAATATCGTCAGATAGAAAATCTTTCCGGGTGCAATTCCTGTGATCTTCTCAATTACTGTCGTGGTTGTCACGCTGTTGCGGCTGGTACTACCGGAAATTTTTTCGATAAAGATCCGCAGTGCTGGCGAAGATAAAAATAAAGCGATAGCTAATGAGGAATGCTATCGCTTTTTAAACATTTTAGATATAATAAAAAATATGAAATACAATAATATTTATAAACAAAATCAAAAGGTTTGGGGCAAAGAGCCCAATAAACTTTTACAAATGATTTGGCAAAAGGCAGAACCCAATTCATATTTTTTAGATTTGGGCTGCGGTCAGGGCCGTGATTCAATATTTATGGCTCAACAGGGTTTTAAAGTTGTGGCAGTTGATGAATCTAAAGAGGCAATTTCTCAACTAAAAGAAAATGCTAAAAAAGAAAATTTGGAAATCGAAGCTGTTTGTCAAAGTGTCACGGATTTTAAAATTACTAAAGATAAATTTTGTATCATAAATGCCTATAATATTTTTCAGTTTTTAAATAAAGAAGATGTTTTAAAAATAATTAAAGAGATAAAAGAAAATTTAATCCTCGGTGGTTTTTTAGTCATTTCAAGTTTTACAATTTTAGATCCTTCATACAATATAGATAAAAATAAAGACAAAGGATATTTTCAACCCAATGAATTAAGGGATTTATTTAAAGATTTTGAAATTGTATTTTATTTTGAGGGGGAGATTGAGGATAAAGTCCATGCAGGCGCCAATTTGCCGCATAAACATGGTGTAGTGAGGATAATTGCCAAAAAAATATAAATTTTTCCTTAAAAAATCCCCATCAATTTGACTGGGATTTTTATAAAATGGATTGACAAAAAATAATTTTTAACGATATTTAAAAACAATTATCCCATCTTGTTTTTAAGGTATTCCCCTTGCCCTTGCGGGTTTTTAATGATATAATTGGATAAATCAAAAAATCCCCTTGGCCTTGACTTTTTTGTAAAGTTGGTGTAATATTAGTTATTTAGAAATAAAAAAATGATTCAAAAAATTCATCAAAAATTTGACGTTAATCAGCTGCCAAAACCGGCCATGATTATAGATTCTTCCCTGATAAAAGAAAAATTTTTAAGTTTGCAGAATTTAATTGATGGCGTCAATGTTTTTTACTCAGTAAAAACTAATCCTCACATTGAAATATTGCGCCTTTTAAATAGTTTAGGTTCAGGATTTGAAATTGCCTCATTGCAGGAACTAAAAGATTTAATAAACTTAGGCATACCGGCTAATAAGATTATTAGCGGCAATACTTTAAAAACCCCGGAATTTATTGAGGAGGCTTATAAATATGGGGTTAATTATTTTGCTTTTGATTCAGAATATGAAATTGATAAATTGGCTGAATTAGCGCCAGGAGCAAATGTTTCTTTAAGGTTAACGGTTGATAATACTGGCAGTGAATGGCCGCTTTCTAAAAAATTTGGTGCCCCAATTTCTAAGTCATTGGATTTATTAAAATATGCTCAAGAGAAAGGATTAAATCCTTGTGGTTTGACTTTTCATGTTGGTTCGCAATGCATGAATCCCTTGGCATGGTCCAATGCTTTAATGAATATTGCTGAAGTTTATTTTTTAGCCAAAAGAAATGATATTAAAATCAGCGTGATAAATTTAGGCGGCGGTTTTCCATCCAAGCTGACAAAAGATATCCCTAAAATAGAATTAATTAAAGACAATATCAATAATATACTTAAGCAAACGTTTAGCCAGGAAGATTTGAAGTTTTATATTGAACCAGGCAGAGGCATAGTTGGTGAAGCAGCGGTTATTATTTCCAAAGTTATTGCCAGGGCTTCAAGGGGGTCTGAAGAATGGTTAATTTTGGATGTGGGTGTTTATAATGGTTTATTGGAAGCAGTGGCTGGGATACAATATGAAATTGTCAGTCATCATGAATTAAATAATATTAATCATATTGATGACATGGTTGCTTATAATATCGGCGGGCCAACTTGTGACAGCTGGGATACAATCACAAAAAATTATTTTCTGCCCAAAGATTTAAAAATAGGCGATATCGTTTACATATTAAATACTGGTGCTTATACAATCAGTGAAACAACTAGATTTAATGGCTTTGACCCGCCAAGGGTTTATTTAATGTAAAATAAGAAAAGAGCATCGTTAATTGATGCTCTTTTTTCGTTAGTCCGCTTTATAATGTGGACAAGTTAATTCAAAGTAAGTCTGTGTGTCTAATTTCTTACCTTTTATGGGGACCCCGACATTTTTTCCAGCTAATCTTATCAGGAGAGGGAGAAATGTCGTTGTTCCCGCAAAGTCAAAGTTGATGATTGCTTTATTTTCATAAGCATGTTTAACCATGGTTTGTAGAAGAAATAGTCCAGCATAGTTGCTCTGTTTATCGGGCAGAATAACTATTGCTGGTACATACCAACAAAGCTTTTTTGCACAGTAGTTTGGATATTTCCTTCTGAAAAATTCTGGTTGTGCGTAAGCGATCTTACAATTCTCAATGTCTTTTGTCGCGATGCTAAAGCCAATTATTTTGCCCTTAAAATAAATCAGATATTTATTATAATCAATGTTATTAAGTGCTTCTTTAAACGAAGAAAGGTCGAAGCAGATTTGATCTTGTACATTGATGTATTTCGATCTTTCAAATGCTTTGAGATAGATTTCGTAAAGTTTATTAGCAAAAGCATCGTCATTGATCTTTTCTTTAATCTCAGTGGTAAAACCTTCGAACTTTAATTTTCCGATAGTTAAGATTAAAAGGAACTTGAATAATCTCCACATTTTTTTGAATTTTTTCATCTATTATTTTACCTCCTTTTCGTGATATAATAAATAATAGAGTATAAGAAAATATAGCATAAAATAATATGTCTGTCAATATATTAATTGTATTAAGAATTTTAATGATTGCAGTATTTTTGGCGTTAAGTTTTTTTGTTTATTTAAAGGATAGAAAAAGCTTATTAAATAAAGCTTATAGTTTAGTAATTTTTACTGGTTTTATTTGGTCTTTTACTGTATTAATGGCAGATATTGATTTAGATAGAGCTCTTTTATGGACACAATTGTCCTTATTGGGTCCCATTTTTATTCCTCCTTCTTTCCTGATATTTTCAATAATTTTTCCTTATAAATCAGTTTTACTATCAAGAGTTAAAATAATTTTATTTTTTATTCCTTCTTTAATATTGACGTTGTTTATTTTTTCAAAATTTAATGTGGAACGAGTATGGTTTGAAAAATGGGGAACTGATTATAAGCCAGGGATTTTATATATATTTGTTCTTCTTCTTTTTGCAATATATATATCATATTCAGTAGCATTATTTTTAAAGAAATATCGTGTACTGAAAGGCTTAGAAAGATTACAAATTTTATATGTTTTATTAGCAATCATATCAGCAGTTATTACAGGTTTTGTTTTTAATTTGATATTACCTTTATTTGTTAGTGGACAATCTAGTACTTACGGCCCTTCTTTATCATCATTTATTTTTTTTGCATTTACCACCTATGCAATCCTTCGTTACCGTCTTATGGACATCCGCGTCATCATAAAACGGTCAGCGGTGTTCACAGTTTTGGTTTTATTTATTACAGCTTTATACGCTGTTATTGCATATTTGTTAAGCGTAGTATTTATTGGTATTGGTTCCACAATTTTAAATGGTGTAGTTATGGCAATCCTGGTGGCTCTAGGTTTTGAACCTTTGAAAAAGGGCTTATCAGAAATCACTGACAGTTTTTTATTTAAGGCAGAATACAAGCCCCAGGAAGTTTTGGGGGAGTTTGCTGATAAATTATCCTCAACCTTGAATTTAAATGAATTAACCCAGTTTTTAGTGAAAAAAACCAGCGAGGTATTTAAGTGCACCAAGTCCTCGCTTTATTTATTTAATGAAGAACACAAGGAATACCAGGAAGTCGCTTTTAGCGGTAAGCGCAGCCCAATACAGATTGTTAAAATTGATAAAAAATTATTTGCCAAGATTTTTAGTTATTTAAAACAAATTGGCAAAGCCAAAGATGTCATTGTTAGGGAAGAAATTAAAAAAATCAATGAGCAAGCTAAAAGTCAGATTTTGGATTTAGTAATTAAGCTTTTGGATCAGCATGAAGTTAATTTAGTCGTACCGTTTTATGTTGAGGAAGAATTAATCGGCATTTTATTTCTGGGCGATAAAAAGTCAGGCGATGTTTATTCCCAGCAGGATCTGAATGTTTTGGAAATCATTGCGGGCCAGTCAGCGGTCTCAATCCAAAACGCCGGGCTTTTCGAAGAGCAAAAGCATTTTGCCGAACATTTGAAAAAAGAAGTTGAAAGGGCCACCAAAGAATTGCAAGTAGCCAATGTCCAGCTAAAAAAATTGGATAAGGCCAAATCAGAATTTATTTCTATTGCCTCGCACCAATTGCGCACGCCATTGACTGTAATTAAAGGTTATATTTCCATGATTTCACAAGGTGATTTTGGTAAAATGCCAGTCACAATTATTAAGCCCATGGAGCGTGTTTTTCAAAGCACTAATAGGATTATCGGCTTGATCAATGACCTTTTAGACATTTCGCGCATTGAAAGCGGCAGAATGGAATATGAATTTGCCAAAAATGATTTAACAAAAATTATTGAAGATGTGGTTGGCGAATTAGAGCAACACGCAAAAAATAAAGGTTTGCAGTTTGAATATTTTGGGACCAAAGAAAAAATACCGCAAATTATGCTTGATGAGAAAAGAGTGCGTGAGGTGGTGATGAATTTAATTGATAATGCTATTAAATATACTGAGCAAGGTTTTGTTAAAGTTGAACTGAAAAAATTAGATAATACTGTCCGATTTTGTGTCAGTGATTCTGGCCGGGGCATTGATTCTGATGAAATGCCAATGCTTTTTCAAAAATTTTCCCGAGCCAAAGGTGCGCAATTAATGCACACTGAAGGAACTGGCTTGGGTTTGTATATTGCCAAGCAGATTATTGAAAAGCATGGTGGTAAAATTTGGGCTGAAAGCGAAGGCCGAGGCAAGGGTTCTAAATTTTGCATAGATTTTAAGATAAAGAATAAGAGATTAGAGAAATAAAAATATTATTTTGACAATAGTTTTGGTTTAAATTATAATACTACTATAAATTAAAATAATAAGTATATGGCAGAAGATAAAATTTTACAAAAATTAGAGGATCATGATAAACAATTTGAAAAGATAAGCGTGAAATTAATAGAACACGATGAATTATTAAAGCCACTTTGCGAAGATGTTAAAACGCTTAAAACTGATATAAAAAATATTGCAAATAATCAGGAGCAGATGATCACAATATTAAAACGTCTTGATGAAGATCGTATTTTTACCCATGAATGGGTAAGAAGACTTGAGAAAGATGTTGAGGACACTAAAGCCAAAACCCAGGAACATGAGGTTGAGATTAAGAAAATGAAAACGCAGTTAAATATAGCGTAGGATTTTGAGAATTAAGATTTTTATATAACAAAAACGCCTTGACATAGCAAAGCGTTTTTTTGTTTGTGGGGGCTAGTGGAGGACGTTAGAACCTTTTTTGTGGACCCGGACAACCATTTTGACATTCCCACCTTGCCGAAAAAAGGGGGGACAAAACCAACTAATAAAACTCTACGATCTAAGCCCCTTAAAACTTAATGCCACTGTTTGCCACCTGGGAGGATTAATCAATTTTCCTGGTTTGGGATTGGTGTTTAAGCATGGCTGTAAACAAATTCACAAGATTAAGACCCATATCTAAGGCCTCTGCATTACTAATCTCTTCGCCAAATTCTTCTTTGTAGATTCTCTTAAATTCGTCGAGGTCTTGTTGAGATAAACGCATAATACTAGCTTATTACTTTATTATATTCTTAGATATTTTAATAAAATAGCTAGCATAATTGATAATACACTTGTTACAAGTACCACCCAAAATAAATTTGAACGCAATTTAATGCGATTTTCAAATCTCGCAACACCTCGTCCGATGAGAAAACTCACATTGGGGAAAATGTAACCTATTAATATCGACAGAACGATAAATAAAATCAAATCGGCAAGTATTACAATTAGTAACCCCCAGCCAGGATTATTGGTTGCATCTGCACTAGGATATGTAATTGGCGGTAAGATATTTTGCATTTTTGGCACAATTATAATATCCAGTAGCAATATAGCAATGCTTAAATAAAAAATTAAGGTTCCGGTCCGAGGAACGGACTTTCTAAAATTTTTCAAACGATCCTCTAGTGTCGATTTTGTGACGTAAAGCCATTGGTGATCTGGTCCTTCTATTTGTAATTGAGTGATATTATTTTTACCACCAAATACTATTTTTATACTCTTTCCATCATCGCTCTTACCTAAGATAGAAACAAATTCAATTTCCTTTCCACTCGTGTTTTCATCACTTAACAAATCATCCAACGAATTTGTTTTAAATGAGCTTTTATCGTAATAACCGATTTCAATTGATAAATTTGGCTTGAGAGGATTATTCTCAGTTAATATTTTAAGAATTTCATCATAAAGCCGTCTAATTTCCTGCTCATCAAATACAATTACCCAGGAATATTCTTTTTCTATTTTAGCTGCTTTCATAGGAATATTGTTAATTAATAATATAACTTAATTACACTATTATTGAACAAAGGAGTTAAGATAACCCTAATGGATTAGAACCTTTAATTATTTAATTTTTCAAGCCAACTAATTTTATCTGCATCGTTGTTAAAGAAGCCTCTAATTTTTGCTATTTCCTTTCTTGTTGCTAATTCATCTTTGTTTTGAATGCATGGGATATCTACCCCTTGTAATTTGATTGGCACCGCTTTATCAATGACATTATTATAAATACCCATTCCAGCATAATAAATTTCAATTTTGATGCCATCACAATAAAATACTATCTGCTCACCCAATGTTTTTTCAATTATAGTTCTATTGGGTAAATATTGGCAAAAAATTGACTCTGTATTATCCAAATCCTCTTTTGAAGAAATATATATATCTATATCATTAGGTAAGTTGTTATTAAATTGATGGCCTTGGAGATAAAGAGCATAGCTTCCGGTAAGAACCCATTTTATATTATGAGAGTACAATTCCCTTGATATCATTATGATTATATCGCTAAATTTATCCATATCTACTTCTGCTCAATATTTACAATATTATCAAAATCGTTTTTAAAAGTTACTTCGGTAAAAACCTGGATATTAGACGAAAGAGGAATTTTTCTGTTTTTGATGAGATTATCTACATCCTCCTGTCTTATGGCATCATTCCCCACAATTATAAAATATGTTTGGAAAGGTAAAGGCGCATACTTAAATTGCTTATTTTGGATAATTTTAGAAACGTTTTTAAGATTACTTGAATAAAAGAGGTCTAAAACTATACCGTTCTTATCATCAGTATAGATAAAAAAATCAGAAGAAACATTCCCTGGTCTTATCACTTTATGCTCATGGACTCTAATTTCTGGAATTTTTGATATTAGATAATTATAGAATTCCTCTTCATAACTTCTTGCCCTAGAGTCCATTTCTAAAGCCAACAGTTTTCTTGTTTTTCCTCTCGCATAATTTTTAGGCGCATTTAAATTTAGTTGCTTTCTTATATTTACCAAACCGCCAAATGCTCGCTGAATACTTCTTGAAGACGGTAAATATTCAAAACTATCTATTTCGTAAGCGGTAGGATAATGACCATTTAAATCAAAAAAATATTGGAATCCATCCCGTAGGTTGCCCTCTGTCCATTTATCTTCAGATAATGTTTTGCCTCCATGAGCTTTTTTTAAATTAGGATATTGGTCATTCATATATAGTAATTACACTATTCTTTATGCAAACAGTCAAGAAAAATATTTATATACTAAAAAAAGAGAGAATGGTCGACCTCTCTTGTCTAGGGGGTAAAATTCATTTTAAAGAGTGAGTGCTGTGGACAAGTGGGCGCTGGAGGGATCGAACCCCCGACCTACTCGGTGTAAACGAGTCGCTCTAACCAGCTGAGCTAAGCGCCCTGGAATAACACATAACTTATAACCATAACAATAACTTTTGGAATGCGCTTAGCGAAGCTGGTTGCCGTCCGTAAATACTTTAATTCTCAACTGCCTACCCCGAGCGAAGTCGAGGGGAGCTAAGCGCCCTAACATATTTTGCGGGTGCGCGGGAGAGGACTCGAACCTCCACGCCTTGCGGCACAGGCACCTCAAGCCTGCTTGTCTACCGGTTTCAACACCCGCGCAAAAGGTTTTTAGAGTATCAAATATTAAAAAATGATAAATCTATTTTATCACATTTTTTTATTTTTGGCAAGGTGGATTGATTACGTCGTTCGCAAATGACGCGGTTGACAGAAGAATATTTTTCTGCAAAGATGAAAGCAAGCAAAAAGGGGGCCATTATGGCTCTTTTAAAATTTTCAAAAAGAAGAAGGAGGAAGAAAAATGTCAGAAATGTTTCACGTATTGCTGATTGGTTCAGGCGGTCGGGAGTATGCGTTTTTAAGGAAGCTCTTGGAATCGCTTGATGTCAAGGTTACAGTCGCGCCCGGTTTAAGCGGTATGTTGTATTTTCTCAATGAAGAACAGCGTAGCCGAGTTAATCTCCAGTCAAAAGTTAAAGCCACTGACATTGGAGCTCTTGTTCAGCTGGCCACGGAAATTATGCCAGATTTGGTCGTAATTGGGCCAGAAGATCCGCTCATCATGGGCTTAGCTGACGAACTGCAGGCAGCTGGCTTTAAGGTCTTTGGTTTAACCCAATATATCGCTAAGTTAACCGAGGGCAGCAAGTGGGAATGTAAACAGATTTATAAAAGTTATAATTTCCCAACTGCTGATGCTCAAATTGTTGAAGACCCAGAAACAGGTAAAAGTCGGCTAAAGAATTTTAAGAGGTCAGGACAGCCGATCGTTCTTAAATGTGATGAGCCCGCCTTGGGTAAAGGCGTGATTGTTATACCCATGGATGATCCCAATTATTGGGAGAAACTGGAAAATTATCTGGAACAGATGTTCGATCCACAAAAGCCCTTGGGTTTTCAGGCAAGAAGAGTTTTGCTGGAAAGTCAATTCCCAGTTCTGTGTGAATGGTCAGCGATGAGCATTGTCGGTGCTAATCATTTTTGGTTAGGGATGATGCCTACCAAAGATCATAAGTTGCTTTTTGGGAAAAATACAGGCGGCATGGGGATTGTCACACCTGCGCCCGGATTTAGCATCAAAGATATGCACACTAGGCGGGAAAAAATCGATCACATCCAAGCATTTTTTTCTACAGATTATGGAAGAGAGATGAGAGGAATTTTCTATGAAGGACTAAACCGCATGCTGGGCAACGAAGATTACCTGGTTGAGGTCAATTGCCGTGGCGGCGATCCAGAAACCCAAGGCCAGCTGGAATTCATTGAGGGCGCACCTTTGCATGAGATTTTGCTGGCTGCGGTCGAAGGTCGGTCAGAAATTCTGCAAAGAGTAAAAGTGCCGGAAAATAAAGTACTAGTCGGCGTGGTCATGGCCAGCAAGGGTTACCCTGGTTCTTATGAAAAAGGCAAGCTCATTTCTGTGCCAGAAAAGTTGCCAGCGCCTGGCATAATTTTCCCCTCTGGTTTGGTCTTGGAGGATAACAAACTATATACTGCTGGCGGACGTGTGTTAATGCCTGTTGGCGAAGGTGAAACTGTCTCTGAAGCGCGGGACCATGCTTATGAAATCGTCAAAAGTATAAAGCATGATGGTGTGTTGGTCTGTCGGGAGGATATTGGCATCGCTGCCTAAGTTTCGCAAATCAAAAAGGTCGAGTTTTTACTCGGCCTTTTCTTTTTGCCTTTTAGATAATTTTACTATTCCAGATCATAGCAATTAATTACTGCTACACATAAGCCACGGCAGCCAGAATTGGTAATGTAGGAGAAGCAGGCATCTTTAGCTGCTTTAATGCCCTGTGTTTCTCGCAGATTAAGAATTGCCGGGATTTTGCCAAGATCATCCTGGCTGCAAACGCCGGCTTCCGTAGCCGCTACTTGCAGACCAGTGATGCAATGCTGTCTGACCACATCGGAATTACCCTGACTATTTTCTTTCAAGGCCAGGGTAGTGTGAGTAACTGAAGAAATTGCGATAACAAGTAAAGCAGCCACAATTACTCCTAAGAGAAGTCCGCTTGGCTTGCATGGCAAAGTTTGAGTTTTTTTGGCCATAAATAATTTACTTAATTAGTTATTTAATTTTTATTCTTCAATACTAATCGCCTGAACCGGGCAGGCATCAACAGCTTGTTCAATTTTTTCTTTAAAAGGCGTATAATCTGCCATTTCTTTAACCTGGCTTTTGCCATCATCCAAATGAAACACTTCTGGGCAAATGCCTTCGCAGGTGCCGCAGCCAATACAGAGTTCTTGGTTAACTTTTGGTTTCATAAATTTAATAATTTAAAGATTAGAATTATTTTTGTCCTTTAATATAAGTTTAGCAGTTTTTATGAGTTTGGACAAGGTTTTTGTATTTTGTTATACTTATTATAGATTATTAGCAAAGATTTATGTTTTTAAAAGTTTTCGGTATAATTTTAGTGCTGATAGGCCCGTTCTTAGTGATTAAAGCTGAATGGTTTATGGAAAATTTCGGCCGTATTGCTTGGGCAGAAGAAAAATTGGGGAGTGAGGGCGGAACTCGGCTGTTTTATAAGCTTTTGGGTATAATTTTTATATTTTTCGGCATGACAATGATTTTGGGATTATTTGGTGGTATTGTTTTATGGATTTTTAGCCCGTTATTGCCAAAATAAATTAAAATTAAAAATTAAATATTTAAAATTATTTAGTATGCCAGTTTCAGGCGGAGCACAATTTATCAAGCCCCAACAAATTTTAGAAAAAATGCAATTAATTGAGGACATGAAAGTCGCAGATTTGGGCTGCGGCAACTTAGGTTATTTTGTTATCCCTGTGGCTAAAGTTATTGGCAAAAAAGGCATTGCTTACGTCGTTGATATCCGAAAATCAGTTTTAGAAACTGTTAAAAGCCGGGCAAAATTAGAAGTTTTGACTAATTTGGAATATGTTTGGGCAGATTTGGAAAAAATCGGCAGTACCAAAATCCCCGAGGGCAGTTTGGACGTGGATTTCCTGATTAATGTTCTCTTCCAAAACAAAAAACACGGGGACATTTTAAAGGAAGCAGCGCGTTTGCTGAAAAAAGGAGGCAAGCTTATGGTTGTTGACTGGAAAAAGGTGGGAGTGCCTTTTGGGCCACCAGTAGAAGTGAGAGTTGATCCGGAAACTATTAAAAGTCTAGCCGCCAAATTAAATTTGCAGTTAGTGGAGCAGACAGATATTGGCGATTATTTTTGGGGGTTAATTTTTGTAAAAATTTAATTAGGATTGGCGGTTGGCTCTGCAATCTGCCGAGGCAACCCATTTGTTTATTATTTAATAATTATAGTAATTTATGATCTTCTTAGGAATTGATTGGGGGAAAATATTTTCTGTTCCTTTTTGGCTGGAGGTTAATCCTGGCGAGCTCTCAGAAAGATTTGAAAAAATATTTTTGGTGGTTTTAGCCGTCAGTTATTTGCTTTATGGTTTAAGTAGATTACTGCAAAGAAGGCTAAATGCCAAACGCGAATTTTTTAAGGCTAAATTTTGGCATAAGGTTTCTAACCTTTGCATTACAGTGGCAGTTTCTTTTTCTTTTATTTTCTTTTTTCGTTACGAGGCAATTCCAGTTTTGGGTGGCAGGTTTTGGATTTTAATTTGGCTGATTATGGGATTAACGTGGACAATTTATTTGATTAGATACTATTTTGTTAATTTAAAACGCGATTTAAAAGAACTGGAACAAAAACAAAGATTAAATAAATATTTGAGCGATAGTAAAAAATAGACCCTAGCCGGTCTATTTTTATTAAATATGGCAAGTGTTAAAAATATAATTGGTGATTTTGGCCAGCAGCTTGCTGCTGATTTTTTATTAAAGCGCGGTTATTTAATTTTAGCTGAAAAATATTATACCAGAGAAGGGGAGATAGATATTGTTGCCCAGAAAGACCAGCAAATAATTTTTATCGAAGTTAAAACGCGATCAAGCGCTAAATTTGGCTTGCCTGAGGAAGCAATTGATAGGCAGAAAAAAGAAAAGATGCAGCAGGCGGCTTTACTCTATCTTCAAGAAAAGCCGATTAGCGATGATAATTATCGCTTTGATTGCCTTGCCATTGAAATTGATAAAAAGAATAAAAAGGCCGTAATTAGGCACCATAAATGTATTTGTTGAAAATAGTTATTAGTAATGGAAGCTAGTTAGGTAAAAAGAAATTGGAAAATTGATTTTTTAAACCATAGACCAACCTCTAAAGACCAAACCAGCATCTATAAACCACTTACCATTTATCAAGATTTCATTTGACAAATATATTTCTGCCAGGTATACTAAAACCAAGCTAGTTTAATGTATTTTAAACTAGTTTATTTTTTAAAAAATTTTGGCAATTAGAAATTTGAAACTGGAAATTAGGGAGATGAAGAAAATTATTTAAAAATCAAATCCCCAATTTTTAATTTCTAATATCTAATTTTAATCCTATGGATTTACAATCAATACAACAAGCCATTAAACAAATTAGCGCGGAAAAGGGGCTGTCTGAAGAGTCAATCACAGAAACTCTTAATTCTGCTTTAGCCGCTGCTTATCGCAAGGATTTTGGTCAAAAAAACCAAAATATTGTTTTTGAGTTTGACACTAAAAGCGGTAAAATGCGGGTTTTTGATAAAAAAATTGTGGTTGATTTTCCCGAGGAAATTATAAAAAAAATTGATGAAAATGGACGTGATAAAAAATATGTCCAGGAATTGGAAGAGCAAGCAGAAGGAGTTGAGCCCATTAAGTTTAATCCTAAAAATGAGATTTTATTGGAGGATGCTAAGAAGATAAATAAGAAAATTAAAGTCAGTGAAGAATTGGTGCAGGAACTGGAAATACCGGCTGATTTTGGACGCATGGCTGCCCAGACAGCTAAACAAGTGATTATCCAAAAGATCAGAGAAGCTGAAAGAGAAACAATCTTCAATGAATTTAAATCTAAGGAAGGCCAGCTGATAACTGGCGTGATTCAGCGCCGGGAACCAATTGGTGTTTTAATTGATATGGGTAAGGTTACTTCTTTAATGCCACAAGAAGAACAAATCAGAAATGAAAGATATATGCCGGGCGAAAGAATGAAATTTTATATTATCAAAGTTGATTTGACAATTAAGGGCCCGGAAATTATTGTTTCTCGTTCCAGCCCAGGGCTGATCAGAAAATTATTTGAAAATGAAATTCCAGAAATTGCCAGTGGTGCCATTGAAATCATGGCTATTTCACGAGAAGCAGGATTCCGTTCCAAGGTCGCAGTTAAAAGCAATCAGGAAAATATTGACCCGATTGGTTCATGCGTGGGCCAGCGAGGCGCTAGAATCCAGACAATTATCAATGAACTGGGTGGTGAAAAAATCGATATTATCCAATGGAATGAAGAACCAGGCAAATTTATCGCTAATGCTTTATCTCCGGCTAAAGTTTTGAATATTGATGTTGATAAAAAAGCCAACATCGCGATTGTCACTGTGAATGAAGATCAATTATCACTAGCCATTGGCAAAGAGGGGCAAAATGTTCGCTTGGCCGCAAAATTAACCGGCTGGAAAATAAATATTATGAAAGAAGCAGTTGAAGGCAAAAAAGAAAAAGTGGAATTGAGCGAAAAGGAAGCAAAAGAAGAAGCGGACAAATCTTTGGCAGCTGAAGAGAAGAAAGAAGTTACGGCTAAAAAAGAAACTAAAGAGAAAAAAGCTCCCAAGGCCAAGAAAACTACCAAGAAGAAAGTTAAGAAAGCAGAAACTGAAGAAGCAAAGGCAGAATAAAAAATCGGTTAAGCATAATTTACTAAATCAATAATTCAAAATAATGTCATATTTAATTTTTATTTATAATTTGATATTTTACCGTCCGCTTTTTAATTTTTTGATTTGGCTTTATAATGTTATACCCGGTCACGATATTGGTTTGGCAATCATAATTTTAACTATCGCTATCCGGGTCATTCTTTTTCCGCTTTATTACCAATCAATCAGATCGCAGAAAGCTTTGCAGGATATTCAGCCCAAAGTCGAAGAATTAAAAAAGAAATATAAGGATGAAAAAGAAAAATTAGCGCAGGAAATGATGAATTTGTACAAAAATGAGAAAGTTAATCCTTTTTCTTCCTGCTTGCCGCTTTTAATTCAGTTTCCTTTTTTAATTGCTGTTTATCAGGTATTTCGCAAAGGGTTAGTTTCGCAAGGCATGGAAATGCTTTATCCCTTTATTGCCAATCCCGGGCAGATTAATCCGATTTCTTTTGGTTTTTTAAATTTAGGCGCGCCGAATATTATTTTAGCTATTTTGGCTGGTTTAGCTCAATTTTGGCAAAGCAAGATGCTGTTCGCCAAAAAACCGCCTGTTTTAGATCATAAAGAAATCAAGGGCTCGCAAGACGAAAAGGCCTTAGCCATGATGAATAAGCAAATGATCTATTTTATGCCTATTTTCACTGTAATTATTGGTATGAGCTTACCGGCTGGTTTAACCCTTTACTGGTTTTTTACCACCTTGCTGATGGCTTTGCAGCAGCTTTGGATGTTTGGGAAAAAGGGGAAAGAAGAGCAAAAAGAGCAAAAGGGGTAAGAAGGGTCATCCTCTGCTAAAGCTTCGGATGATAAATAAGAACGGTATATGGAAAAATAATTTTGTATAATTTGTAAACAAATTTGTAATTTTGTAGGATTATGCTTATTAATCAAAAGCAATTAAAGAAAGTCAGGGTGGAGACCCAAAGCGGGCAGTTTTTGGGCTATGTTAGTGATTTTGAACTGGAAACAGATACAGGTGTGGTTGAGAAATATTATATTAAGAGCAATTATTTGATGGCTGGGCTTTTTGAAGGCAAGCTGCTGATAAACAAAAGCCAAATTATTAATTTTGATGATGAGAAAATGGTTGTTGATGATAACATCGTAAAAGAAAAAGCCGCTTTGAAAAAAATTAAAAAAGTAGAAGAACTGGAAAATGTTGAGCCAGTAATTACTAGTAAATTAGGGGAATAATTTTAAAATCATGTTTAATCTCAATTATTTAGAATTATTTATTTTAAATACAATAATTTATTTTGATCTTTTTGATTACCCCTTAACTTTAAGTGAAATTTGCAAATTTTTATCAACTGGCGGCATGGAAGGCGGGAGTTATACATTATTGGAAATTGATGAATGTCTAACAACAAGCAAGAAGCTCAAAAAATTTATAACCACCAAGCGTGGTTTTTATTTTTTAAAAGGAAGAGGAGAAATTATTGATATTAGATTGGAGCGCTATGCTTTAGCCAATCCAAAGTTTAAAATCGCTTTGCGGGCCATAAATTGTTTAAAATATTTACCCTTTGTCAAGTTCATTGCTGTCTGTAATAATTTGGCTTACAGCAATGCCAAGGCAGAAAGCGATATTGATTTATTTATCATTACTGCTAAAAATCGAATTTGGCTAGTCAGGTTTTACTCCATTTTTTTAATGGCGCTTTTGGGCTTGCGTCCGCCCAAAACTAAAGTTAAAGATAAAATCTGTTTAAGCTTTTTTGTGACCGAAGAAGCTCTGGATTTAACGCAAATAAAAGTCGGGGCCGAGGATATTTATCTGGTTTTTTGGCTGGCAACGCTTTGGCCTGCCTATGACCGTGATAATTTTTACCAAAAATTAATTGCGGCTAATGCTTGGCTTTTAAAATATTTGCCCAATTGGCAGCCGGTGGAACCAAATCTCCGATATAAAGCTGAAGATAATTATTATAATGCAACTTTGTATAATTTAAAAGAATTTGTTTTAAAAAGTTTTATGGGCAACTGGTGGGAGAATTTGCTTAAACAAATTCAATTAAAATTCATGTCTCAAAAGAAGAAAGATCTGGCTGTTTTGGGCGATAAGAGAGTAATTATCTCTGATTCTATTTTGAAATTTCATGAAAATGACCGGCGTATGGAATATCAGGAAAAATTTGAGAAAAAAAGGGAAGAATTATTAAAAAATTTATAAAAAAAGAAAAAACCGAGTGTTTACTCGGTTTTTAAAATATCAATGTCTTTGATAGTCCCTTCCAGGGAAAAGATTAATTGCCTGCCTTCATTATTGACGCTAAAAAGATAAGCGTCTTTAACGAGATTAGGTTTTAAATAGGGCAGCAGGTATAAAAATTCTCCAGCTGGAATTTTTGGCTCAAGATACTTGATTAATCTGCTGCTTGTTCGGATAATGCCTTTTTCGGCATTATCTTGATTAATCGGGGTCCAGGCATTTTGAATTTTTTGCAAGAATGAACGCATGGTAATTTTATCCTGGTTCAAGGTCTTGGGGTAAATTGTCCCGATTAATTTTTTTTGGCTGAATATTTTTTCTTTGCCGACACGTTTTTCTGTCAGGGTCAAATCAGGGTTAATAATTATCTCAAAGAAACTAGGATTTTTCCCTTTCGGAATGTTCAGTCCATGAACATATTCCCTAGCATTGCTGTCTCTGGCATAATCATGCAGTCTGATAACACAGGGCTGGAGATTGAAAACTGTCAGGCCACTGGGCGGCAATAACAATGCTTTCAAATATTCCAGGAAAGCAAGCGCTAACTGATTGTTTTGATCTTGGGCGCTTTTTAATTTGCTCTCCCAGTCAATTTTCTTTTTACCTTTGGGAATTTTTTTCAGAAATTCTTGTTTGTACAGGGCATATTGCTCGGGATTTTTTTTGTAATCCAGCTGATCTTTAAGCTGATTAAAAAATTGTGATTTGCCAGTACTACCGCCTGATTTGTCTGGATGATAAATTTGCTGCCAGGCTTTATGGAGCATACTGATAATCATTTCAATCTGCTGATCAGTAAGGCCATTAATTGCTTCTGGGTTTAAACCCATAGCGAGAAAAGGATTTTTATCCATATTTAAACCTCCCTTTGTCCGCCGAAGCTTTATGCGAAGGCGGATTGAATTTTTCAACGAGCTATATTGAACCTTAACAAAAATTATTGGTACTGTCAATCATTTAAATAAAAAATAAAATCCCGTTAAAAAACGGGATTTATAGAATATTAGTTTAATCATCAGCACCAACATAGTGCTGATCATAATTTTCAGACAGCCAATCATAGACATGTTCCCAGTCATGGACTTCCATTTGTTTGGCGATTCTGATGGTTCGTGTGATCGTCGAATCCATATGATGGGTATCATCGTCATGGTAACGAGAAAAAAACTTGTGAAATGTCAGGATTGTTTCTGCCAGCAAATTTGCTTCAATCGGTAAAAGATCAAACCACTGGCAAAAATTAACAATCTGTTTAATTGACGGCGCATCAACAATTTTTGTTTCAGATTTAAAGACGCTATCAGGCCCAAATAATGATTTTGATTCTTCGGTTGTTAAGCAATCGCGGACCTGAAAAAATTCTTCAATTTCATCAGCTGTATAGCCTTGCTCGGTCAGCTTTAGCAATGCATGGAAAGTAGTTTGAAAGTCATTTTTCAGCTGAATCAGGCTGTCCAACTGCCGCCAGGTAAGGCTGTGCTTTTTGCACATTTTTAAAAGGTAAGCTTCCTTGTGGCCGGCGCGCAGCATGGTCAAGGGATCAATGCGTTTTGGCACCAAGTCAAGATCATGAGTTTTTTTGGCTAAAGCCTTTTTAATTAATTCTGAATCATCTTTGGTCATGTTTCCCTCCTCGGATTGGTTTTTTAGGAACAAAATAAAATGTAAAATTATATTACATCTTAGCAAAATATTTTTATTTTGTCAATATTTGGCTAAAAAGAAAACCGGCAGATCCTTTGCGGACAAGCCGGTTTTGTATTTTTGAATTTTTGTTTACGGGCCAGAAATAACCATGCCACGTGTGTCAGCGCCTTGGGTAATGCAATGTGTTGCATTGTTAATACCAGTAATTATTGCTGCCATCCAGTAGTTCGGGCTTGGGTCGATGTCATTATAATGAACCAATTGAGTGGTGCACTGGATTGCGCCGCCGCCAACTGGCATGACATCCGAGTAAAGACCAAATCCAGGTTCGTGACAGTCTTGTTTCGCTAAGGGGTTGCGACAGTTATGGTAGACTGAAATTAGTGCGGCTTGGTCTGTGGCCACGCTGTGAAATGTGGCTGTATAAGCCTGCATTTTTTCCTCCCAAACCCATATTTGCTTTTTGCCATTTGGATTGGGATCGTCCCAATAAGAGGTCTGCAAATGGATCGGGCCCTCTTTTTTCCCGTTGAAAGGTGATATGGGGTCGTCAAAAGGCATGTTGTATTCGCCATTGGTGTAAGAGCCAATTCCGCTGCCGCCGGTGTCGCCAGTATAGACGAGCCGTACTTGCACAATTTGCGCCTCGCAATTCGGATTGGGATTAATGGTTAGTGCTCCCGTTTGCTCTCGATGCGGAATAAAGCAGGCGACAACCCATTGGTAGGGAGAGGTCCCCAATACCCCGAATGATGTCAGCGTTTTGCCATTGACACTTATTTTGTCAACGCGACGCTCGCCTGAAAGGGAATATACGAGAGTATATGATTTGTCTTCCTGTGCGGTGAAAGTAAAGTTAAGCGTTCCGCCAACTACTTGGGATGAATAATCAACCCAACATTTGGCATTGAAGGCGTCCTGGCATTGTTCGTCGATCATTGAGCCGTTAAGCTTGATGCTCCCTGGAGGTACGCCGGGAGTAGTCCAGCTGATCGGTGACTCGGCCGGAATGCTGACATTGATGTTGACGGTTTCTGAAATTTCGTTCTGTGGGAGCGGTTTTTTCCCTTTGTGAACCGCAAAGACAATGAGACAGATTATAAATACTCCTACCAAAAATCCAACTACCTTTTTCATTTCCTTCCTCCTTAAATTTTGAAAGAATTAATCGCTGGAATAAGCGATTGAGACCATTTAGGGCCGGCCTTAGGCTCGCCTTGGCGAAGCCAGGCCGAGCCAGGTCATTTGATAGTTTAGCAGATTTTAATGAGTTTGTCAAGGTTTTTGGGGCCGCTCGGGCAGGTGGTGTGAAACACCGTAGGCTACACAAGCTTGTGTAGCCTACCACCATGGGGTGGGTCTGCCCGAGCGTTTTTCTGCTATAATTAAATATATGCCTAAACTCGCTAAAACAATTGAATATCTTTTTTATCTTTTCATCTTCCTTTTACCCTGGCAGACCAGGTGGATTTGGCATTATGGAAGTTTAAATGGCGGGCAAAGTGAATATCTGACTTTTAGTTTATTTGGCACAGAAATTTTTTTGTATTTGATTTTTATCTTGGCTATAATTTATAAAATCAAAGTTAAAGACGAGGAAGCGAATATTTTGAATTATAAAATTCTGGATTTTTATATTTTATTTGGCTTGTTAATAGTTGTCGCTGGCTTATCAATATTTTGGGCAGCTGACAAGCAAGTGGCTTTTTATTATTTAATAAAAATGCTGGAGGGATTGGCGCTGTTGATTTTTATTATTAATTTCAAGTTTAGTTATAAAAAAGTTGGTCAGGCAATTGTTCTGGCAGGTTTTGGGCAAGGAGTTTTGGCAATATGGCAATTTTTAACCCAAAAAGTATTTGCCAGCAAATGGTTGGGTATGGCAGAACAACTGCCACAAACTTTAGGTGTTTCAGTAGTTGAATCAGATGGAGCACGCTGGCTGCGGGCTTATGGTTCTTTGGCTCATCCCAATATGTTGGGCGGGTTTTTAGTTCTTAGCTGTTTTTTCTTAGTTGTTTTATTAATTTTAGCCCGCCATAAATGGGAAAAGATTTTACTGTGGCTTAGCTGGCCAATCATTTTAGCCGGGTTATTTTTCACTTTTTCCAAAGGCGCTTTCTTGGCTTTGGGAGTTGGCTTTTTGTTTTTAAGTATTTTTATTTTCTTAAGTTATGAAACCAAAGCCAAGATTGTTTTTAGCCAAATACTTTTTAGCGGAGTTTTGGTTTTAGCTGTTTTAACTTTGTTTTATAGCCAGCTGGTCTTTACGCGGTTAAATGGGCAGGAGCGTCTAGAACAAAAATCAATTACAGAACGTACTCTTTATTTTGAGCAAGCCAAAGATTTGATCGAGGTAAATTGGCTCAAAGGCGTGGGTTTGGGCAATTATACTTTGGCGCTTTATAATCAATTGCCTGACAAACAGCCAGCCTGGTATTATCAGCCAGTTCATAATGTTTATTTGCTGGTGGCAACAGAATTGGGCATTCTGGGTTTTATAATTTTTGTTTTAATAATTATTGAGGTTTTAAGAAAAACTTGGCATTTTAAAATTGATTACAATCTTAAATTATTGGCAGTATTTAAGAATTTTGAATTTAAGGAAATTTATCATTTTTATAAAAATCACTTTTTTTGGCTTTTAGGTCTGACGGGAATTTTAATTACGATTTTAGTTTTAATGGCCTTTGATCATTATTTCTGGACTCAATATTTTGGGATAATGATTTGGTGGCTGTGTTTGGGATTGTGGTTGAAACAGGTGGGGATGGTGAAGTAAAAAAATCGGTTGAGAGCAGGAGTTAAGGATTTATCCTTTTATATAAACCCCTAAAGGGGGAACTCCATTAAAAACCGATTTTTTTGAAATAAAAAAGGGCGATCTTTTCAGACCGCCCGCGGTTTGTTTGAGGATATTTGTATCCTTTGGAATGATTTAGTAACTTCTTAACGGAACGCCGTTCAGTGTAATTCCATCAGGTCGGAAAAGTTCCCATTTTCCTTCGGAATTACAATGTCCGAATCGGGGATCTTCTTCCCAGTTAAAATTAAGGGGTTGCGCGATGGGGACAGATACTGAAAGATATTCTTCAGTCTTTGTTTTCACTAAACGAACATGTGGTTTGAATTTTTTGTCGCCGATTCTGAAATGTACAGCTGTAACAAGCGGTGAAGCATTGAAAAATGCAGATGAGCTGTTATGCTTGCGTAAATGCACCATTTTGGGTTTTACTTCAATGCCATCGACGGTAATTATTGGGATTCTGCCGTTGGGATAAGCTTTGTATGCGAGCTCATCCCGTTTTAGTTGGCATTCTTCCATTGATTTTCCCCAGTTTTCCTGTTTCAACCTTGCCGTAGCTTCTTCTTGGTCCTTTTCGGCACGGAGTTGGGCAGCAATTTGCTGCTGCTTTTCGGTTTTCTGCACGAGGTAGTTTTGATACCACAATCCTGCGCTCACGGCCAAAAGTACCATCAAAAAAATAACTCTCACTATCTTTTTCATCCTTTTTCCTCCTAGAAAAATTTTCGTATTTACTTTTCAAAAGGGCAAAGCCCTTTACATGCCTCATCTCAAGACAAAATAATCTACACGAGATTTTTCGTCCTGGGAACAGTGGGGGTCGCTAGGGACCCCCGGTTCGCATTGTTTAAAAGAAATACGAGAATTTTCCGTTTTCGTCTGAGAACCCGATGGTTTTTTTGAGCATCTTACAGTCGCCGAGGCTTGTGCAGAACTCTAGTGAGTAAGGCGTAGCCAAAAGGAAATTGTATTCGGGCAACTGGGGTTCGATTACGTGCTCGTGGAACCAAAGGGCTGTTTTTAAGCCGAAAGAAATTTCTATGGGAGGGGTATAGATTTTAAAAACCCCATTACTAAGCTTGTATGCTCCGAGGTCTAGTGTTGTCTGGGTATTTCCCTGTGGCCCTTTTTGGTAAAAGACAAAGAATGCTTTGGCGGGTTGGCTATTTGTTTCCGTGATTTCCAGGTTGCTTAGATCGTAGATCCTGTCGCTTACCTGCATCAGTTCTTTCACAACCAACTCATTGCTTTCCAGTCTGGCTTGCTTTGCCTTGTTGAGTTGCCAGTTATGACCGAGATAGAGGCCGCAGGGAAGAACAACCAGCGTTAGAATCAAGTCGATAATTAAGATTAAGCAGCCACATCCTCTTTTTTCTACGACCACGATTTTTTCCTTTTCTTTTTCTTCCATTGTACATTTTCCTTTTCTTTTTTCTTTTTCCGATTTTTACTTTTCAAAAGGGCAAAGCCCTTTAACTTTCCTCATCTCAAGACAAAATAATCTACACGAGACCATCCCGTCCTGAGATGAGGGGGGGGATAAAATTATCCCAAATCATACTATACATAATAGCATATTTTTATTAAAAAGTCAAGGGTTTTGGGGTTAAATTTGAGTATTTTTGGCTAAATTAAGGTAAAAAAGTAATACTTATTCACGATTTTCTGCATCTTGTTGCAGGAAATCGTGCAGCGCCAACAAGATGGCGCTAGTCAAGGGGGAATATTGCAGAAAATCGCATTGTGCCAATAAGATGGCACTAGTCATGAAAACGGGATTGGATTTAAATAAAAAAGGGCGATCTTTGCAGACCGCCCGGGATTGTTTTTTTAATTTTATTTTTATAATTTTAGAACCATTTTGATGGCTTCTAATAGTTTCACAGACTTGAAGGGTTTGATAAAATAGAATTTAACCCCGAATCTTCGTGCTTTGTAATAAATCTCATCAGTATATTCGCTAGTGACAATTATAAATTTGGTTTTCCTTTTTAGTTTTTTTACTTCTTCGATTAATTTGAAGAAATCCAGCCCTGGCAAGTTTATTTCAGAAATTACTAATTCGGGTCGGCTTTCTTTGATCATTTGTAGTCCTTTATTTCCATCTTGAGCAAAAAGGAATGTTAGATTTTCAGCAGTTAATTTTTTAAGGATCAATCGGTACATATTAGTCAATAACGCATTTGGCTCTATTATTAAAATATTCAACTTGGTGTCCTCCTTGTTAAATCTTTTCCTTTAATAAAGCTTAAATTAGATTTTTTTGTAAGTCAAGACCTGTTTTTTAAAATTGGGTGATTTGTTCATTTTTGACTTTTGGGCGATTTTAGCATAATATAAAATAATCTAAAATCAATTGGGTATCCCCGAATTTATTCGGGGAGGGAATTAAGCGCCGAATCAGGCCTCGGCCTAGACGGGTGAATTCGGCGTTACCCAAGATTAAATTTAACTTAATTCTTAATTCTATGTCCAAACTAATCATCGGCGTTTCCGGAGACAAGGGTTCTTTTTCCGAGGAAGCAGCTGAATATTATTGCTATAAAAATGCGATTTCTGATTATGAAATCAAGTATTTAATTTCCGTGGAAAATGTTTTGACTGCTTTGGATAATGGCGAAATAACTCTGGGTATATTTCCCATTGAAAATTCCAATGGCGGTATTGTGATTGAAGCAGTTTATGCCATGGCCAAACACAATTTCAATATTGAAAAAATGTTTGAAATAGATATTCGCCATAATTTAATTGTTAAACCCGGCACTAAACGCGAAGAGATTAAAAAAATCGCTTCTCATGACCAGGCCCTAAAACAGTGCAAAATGTATTTGAAAAGAATGTGGCCGAGTGCGGAAATAATTGCCTGGGAAGATACTGCCAAGGCAGTTAAAGATTTAGCTGAAGGCAAATTAACTCCTGACACCGGAACAATCGCTGCCAAAGGTGCTGCTAAGCTTTATAATATGGAAATAATGGAAGAGGGGATACAGGATTTGAAATTTAATTTCACGACCTTTCTGGCTGTGACAAAAAAGTAAAATCTCAACTTCCTTAAATCTCCACTTAAGATTAGGGGGAGATAATAGAGGGGGTTGACATGACAACCTCCCCCGAACCCCTCCTTGGTAAGGAGGGGAGATAGAGGGAGTAATAATGTAAAATATCTTTAAAATTTTTATGGCTATCGGGATAATTGGTTTTTCCAGATTCGGGCAATTACTTGCCAAGATTTTAAAACCTTATGGCGAGGTTTTTGTTTGGAATCGCTCTGACAAATCACAAGATGCGAAAAATTTGGGTGTTAATTTGGTTGAATTGGAAAAAGTTTGTGCATGTGACTGGATTTTTATAGCAGTTGCTATTTCTGTCGCAGAAGCCATGATTAAAAAAATCGCGCCTTTGGTTAAAAAAAGTTCTCTGGTTATGGATGTTTGCTCGGTCAAAGTTTTGCCAGCCAAATGGCTGCATGCGTATTTGCCTCAAGAAGTGGAAATTATGGCCACGCATCCCATGTTTGGTCCTGATAGCGCTAAAGAGGGCATTAAAGATTTGCAATGGGTGATTTGTCCGCTGCGCATCAGTTTCGAAAGATTAAATCAGGTCAAAGAGATTTTAAATAAATTGGGAGTTAAAATTATTGAAACAACTCCCGAAAATCATGATCAGCAAACAGCTATTTCTTTGGCTTTGGTGCATTTTATTGGCCGGGGGTTGGAAGAATTTGGCATTAAAGACCAGCCAATTAAAACATTGGGATTTGAAAGATTGTTAAAAGTTAATGAAACAGTAACTCATGATTCGTTCCAGCTCTTTCTTGACATGCAAAGGTTTAACCCCTATACTAAAAAAACGCGTAAAAAGTTTATGAAAGCACTAAAAAAGGTAAATAGAAAAGTAAGATAAGGACCTTAAAAAAAACAACAAAAGTCCTCCTACGCTCCTGCCTTCGCTAAAGCTATGGCAGGCAGGAAAGCTACGGAGGACGAAGGGAGGATGTATGAATTTTTTTCTGTCTGACAGGGTAAGGGGTCTGAAACCTTCAGTCACCATGGCTTTGGATAACCAAGCCAGAGAAATGATGTCGGCTGGTAAAGAAATTTTTAAATGGACAGCTGGCGAACCGGATTTTTTACCGCCACAAGGAGCCAGAGAAACAATGGCTCAGGCAGTGATGGAGGGCAATAATAAATACACTGCTGCCAAAGGCATACCTGATTTGATTAAAGTAATTGCTGAAAATTTTGCTCATGACCAGCATTTGAATTATAAGCCGGCTCAAATCGTCGTGACTAATGGGGCAAAAGAAGCAATTTCCTTGGCACTGGCCTGCTCAGTTAACCGGGGCGATAAAGTGGCCATTATCAAACCATATTGGGTCAGTTTTTCTGACATCGTCAGTTTCTATGGTGGAGTGCCTTGTTTTTGGGACATTAATCATCTGAAAAAAATAAATAATTTTTTAGATGAATATCAGCCCAAAATAATTATTCTCAATTCTCCGAATAATCCGACTAGCTCAGTTTTTTCTCAAGAGCAGTGGAATTTTATCAAACAAGCTCTGGAAAAAAGGCACATATTGGTGATTTCTGATGAAATTTACAGTCACTTAACATATCAGGGCATTGAGCATCAGAGTATTGCCCAAATATGTCCTGAACTCAGAGACAGAACTCTGATTGTTAACGGGGTTTCCAAATCAGATGCCATGCAGGGTTATAGAATTGGCTGGGTGGCTGGACCTGAAGATATCATCAAAAAGATCGCTGATTTGAAAAGCCAGATTTCCGGCTGTCCTTGCTCAATCAGCCAGATAGGCGCTTTAACTGCTTTACAAAATACTGGCCCAGAAAGGAAAGAAATGAGAACTGCCTATGAAAAGCGTTGGCAAAATATAATTTTGCCCCTTGCCAAGAAAATGAAATTGCAGTATTTTACGCCTCAGGCAGCTTTTTATTTCTTTTTCCAAATTCCGGCCCAGTTCAAAGGCAATTGCCTGCGTTTTTGCGAAAGGCTTTTAAATGATGCAGGAATTGCTATTACTCCGGGTTCGGCTTTTGGCTATCCTGGCTGGGCGCGGCTCTGTTTTGCAGCTCCTGATCAAGAACTGGAAGTTGGCCTGCTTAAACTGGAAAAATTTTTAAACAAGTGAAAATTATCAACGGTTGGTGCAATACCAGCCGTTTTTTCTTGACAAATTTTAGCTAATTATATAAGATAATTTAATAGTAAAAAATATAATTAGTTGAAAGTTGGAAAGTTTATAAAGTTATAAAGATCGTACTTTATAAACTTTTTACCCCGCACCAGAAGGCCCCAGACTCCTGTCTGGGGATGAAGGTGCAAGGCCGTTAGGCCTTCGGTGCGGGGTTACGCCCGCACCGTAACCGAGAGAGGCCGCCGGCTCCTGTCGGCGGAGCTTCACTTTTTAACTTTATAACTTATTAAAAATTATGAGTAATTACAAACCTTTAAACGATCATGTTTTAATCAAGCCGCTTAATGGCAATGAAGTTTCCAAAGCCGGTATTATATTGCCTGATACGGTTGATAAAGAAAAACCGGAAAAGGGCGAAGTTGTGGCCGTAGGTCTCGGCAAACTTTTAGAAAATGGTCAAAGAGCGCCAATGTCAGTAAAGGTTGGCGATAAGGTTATTTTTAAAAAATATTCACCGGATGAACTGCCTGGTGATGAGGATTTGATGGTAATTAAAGAAGAAGATATTCTGGCAATTATTGAATAAATTCGAAATCCTAAATTCTAAATCAGAAATAAATCTAAAATTCAAAATTTTGAACCACTTAAATCTCCACCTAAGATTAGGGGGAGATAATAGAGGGGGTTGAAATAAGAACCTCCCCCTGCCTTCACAAATGCTTCGGCAGGCAGGCCGAACCCCTCCTTGGTAAGGAGGGGAGAACTAGTAGGTTAAAAGTCAATTTTATAAACTTTTAAACTTTATTAACTTTTAAACTAAAAATATGGCAAAACAAATACTTTATGATGTAAAAGCCCGCGAGGCTTTAAAGCGGGGGGTTGATATATTAGCCAACACAGTGAAAATCACTTTGGGTCCTAAAGGACGCAATGTTGTTTTGGATAAGGGCTTTGGCGCGCCGATTATTACCAAAGACGGCGTAACCGTGGCCAAAGAAATTGAACTGGAAGACAAGTTTGAAAACATTGGCGCTGAACTAGTTAAAGAAGTGGCTTCTAAAACCAATGATGTGGCTGGCGATGGTACAACTACCGCTACTTTGCTGGCCCAGGTCATGATTAATGAAGGCATTAAAAACGTGACTGCTGGCGCTAATCCTTTGGCAATTAAACGCGGTATTGAAAAAGGCGTTGAGGCGATTATCGAAGAATTAAAGAAAAATATTTCCAAGCCCATAGTGGGCAATGAGGAAATTAGCCAAGTGGCTTCTATTTCTGCCAATGATATTGAAATTGGCAAAAAAATTGCTGAAGCCATGGAAAAAGTTGGTAAAGATGGCGTGGTGACTGTTGAAGAATCACAAGGTTTTGGCATGGAGCTGGAATTAGTTGAAGGCATGCAGTTTGATAAAGGTTATTTATCTGCTTACATGATTACCAATCCTGACAGGATGGAAGCTGAATATAAAGACTGCCATATTTTAATTACTGACAAAAAAATTTCTAGCGTGGCTGATATTTTACCAATTTTAGAAAAGCTGGCTGAAATGGGTAAAAAAGAATTAGTAATAATTGCTGAAGAAGTTGATGGCGAGGCCTTGGCAACTTTAGTTGTCAATAAATTACGCGGTGCATTCAATACTCTGGCAGTTAAAGCGCCTGGTTTTGGCGATCGACGCAAGGCCATGTTAGATGACATTGCAGTTTTAACCGGCGGCCGAGTTATAAGCGAAGAAGTCGGCTTGAAATTAGAAAATGTTAAAATTGAAGATCTGGGACAAGCTGGCAAAGTAGTGGCTACTAAAGAAAATACAACAATTGTAGATGGCAAAGGCGATAAAGCAGGGATTGATGAACGTATTAAACAAATTAAAAAAGAATTAGAAACTACTGATTCTGATTTTGATAAAGAAAAACTGCAAGAACGTTTGGCTAAATTGGCTGGCGGTGTGGCAGTCATTAAGGTTGGCGCGGCGACGGAAACTGAATTAAAAGAAAAGAAACACAGGATTGAAGATGCTTTGGCAGCGACAAAAGCTGCTGTTGAAGAAGGTATTGTGCCAGGCGGTGGCGTGGCTTTATTGCGGGCGCGTTTGGTTTTAGAAAATGTTGATGTGGAAGGTGATGAAAAAATCGGGATTGATATTTTAAGAAAATCATTGGAAGAGCCATTGAAAATGATTGCGTATAATGCTGGCAAGGACGGCTCTGTGATTGCTGAAGAAGTGAAAAAATTATCAGGCAATCAGGGTTATAATGCAGAAACAGACAAGTTTGAAGATTTGGTTGCAGCTGGTATTATTGATCCGACCAAAGTAACCCGTTCTGCTTTGCAAAACGCGGCTTCTATCGCTGCCATGTTTCTAACCACTGAAGCAGTGGTGACTGATTTACCAGAGAAAAAAGATGAACATGGCCATGGTGGTATGCCAGGTATGGGAGGTATGGGCGGAATGAATATGGGATATTAACTTAAAACTCAAAACTAATAACTCAAAACTTAGGAAAATATATTATAAAAAAGATCGTTCAGTAATGGACGGTCTTTTTGTTTTCTTGACATTTTATTTTTTATTAGCTAAGATACTAAATCGGGTACTTAAAAATTTTAAACAAGGAGGTAATTTATGGTTCAATGTAAATACCTGCTGATTAGATGTATGGATTTTCGGCTGAATAAAAAAATTATTGATTGGCTGACAGAAAATGGGATTTTGCAAGATACAGATTTCATTTCTATAGTCGGTGCTTGCAAAGATTTGGCCATTTATCCGTTTTCTAGCGAATCGCGTTACCTGATGTCCATGATTGACCTGGCCATTACCAAACATGGCGTTAAGACAATCATTTTGACCCAGCATCAAGATTGCGCTGGCTATGGGGGACAAGCTTGCTTTGCCACCGCCAAAGATGAAAAGGCATGCCTGATTGCTGACCTCAAAAAGGTGAAAGGCAATATTTGGCAAAAACATGCTCAGCTGGAGATAAAAATGTTCTTAATTTGCCAGCAAGACAAAAATTGGAACTTCGAAGAAATAAAAGACTAATAAATAGCCCCCAAAGGGGCTTTTTAAAATGTTGTCAAAAACACCGTCAAATCAAAAAATGCTTGACAATTTTTAAGATTATGTTAAGGTATATTGTTACCCTTTCTAAGGGTATTTTATGATAGAACATTGACAGCTAAATCAAAACTAAAGGAGGAAGTAGCAGTGGAAAAATACGTTAATTTAAAGGAGTTTTTAAACATCTTGATTGATTTCCTGAACAAGCTTTTTAGTGTGTTTTTGGTTGAGGGCAGTTCCCTGCAGTTTCAGCAGATAGTGAAAATCTCGGTCCTGGTTATTCTGCTGGTCTTTGTCTGTTTAATTATTTTGTTTTTATACAAGATAATTAATCAGAGCTTAAAGCCATTGATTACCAGTGTAAGCCAAAAGAGCGAGTATGTCTTATATCTCTTTTTGGCGATCTTACTTTTGTTTTTCACTTCAACTGTCAGTTTTAAAACAGCAGCAACAGCCTTAGGCTGTTTTATTGGCATTCACTTTGCTTACAATTACTACTTTAAAAGTAGTAATGTAAAGGAAAAATAAGAAAGGAGGAATTAAATGGCACTAGAAGCACTAAAGCAATGGTACAATCTGGTTTATATAGCCCCATTTTGTTTGGGGGTCTTGCTGCTAATTTTGCAGACCATTGGCTTGGGAGAAACCGGGCTTGATCATGACGTTGATCACGACGTTGATCATGATGTTGACCATGATGCGGATCACGATGCTGACCACGATACCGGTGAAGTGACCCATGCAGGCGATGTCAGTCTTGATCATGATTTTCATCATGATGTTGAGCATGGGCATGAGACTGAACATGGACAGGAAACTCAATCAGAGCAGGAAAGCTTGTTTTGGAAAGTCGCCCTGCTTATGGGTTTAGGTAAAGTACCACTTTCCATTATCATGATGACATTTTGTTTTGTCTGGGGATTTGTTGGCTATATGCTAACATCAGCCTTACAGCCAATTTTAAGAACACCGGTTTTCTTTTTTCCGCCTGTTTTTTTGGCTACATTGGTCATTACGATTTTTGCCACGGGTTATGTGGCTAGAATTGTGGCCAAGATTATGCCGAAGACTTCAACATTTACCACAAAAACCAAAGATTTGATTGGCAAGGTCGGTGAATCACTATATTCCATTGATCAAGATCATGGGACAATCAGAGTCATGGATCAGTTTTGCAATTTGCAGCAATACGCTGCTTATGCTTCAGAAAAATCAATTCCCGGGAATACCCAAGTCATTTTGGTTAATTGGGATGAGGAGCGAAATGCCTTTTTAGTCGCAGTTCTGCCGCCTGAACTGGCAGAATTAAAAAAAGAAGAGGAAAGGCTTAAAGGAGGTAAAAATGGCTAAGCGAGAGAATTTTGAAGAAGAAATTCAAAGAAGAAAAGGAGGAGAAAAAAGCATGGACAGTAAAAGGAGTATTGCATCGTTTGCCGGAGGGATGATTTTCATTTCCCTGGCCCTGATCATCGGACCGTTTTTTCTCAAGGTCGCTTGGACAATCCAGGCGGTACTCGGTGGATTCGGCGTACTGGGTTTGGTCATTGGCGCCATTCTGGTAACCATTGCCAAACTCTATGTCAAAACTTCGGCCAATATTGCTTTTTACCGCACTGGCCAAGGCAAATCAAAGGTGATCATTGATGGCGGTGCGATCGTAGTGCCTGTCATCCATGAACTTATTCCTGTTTTGCTGGAAACAATGAAACTGGAAGTCGTGAGAAACGGTCCGGAGGCATTAATTTGCAAAGACAGTTTGCGGGCCGATGTCTCAGCTGGTTTTTATATCCGGGTTAAAAAAGATGAGAACGGCGTCAAGGCAGCAGCTACTTCTTTGGGCAGAGATGCGACCAATCCAGAGGCAATCAAAGAACGCCTGATGGAAAAGTTGGTTTCCGCCCTTCGTTCAGTGGCTGTGAAAATGGACTTGAGCGCACTGAATCAAGACCGCGAAGCCTTTGCCAAAGCAGTTCAGGACGCTGTGACCAAAGACATCGAACCCAACGGTTTGTTTTTGGAAACAGTAACTATTTTTAAGCTGGACATGACAGATGTGGCCAACCTGAAAGAAAATAATGTCTTCGATGCCCAGGGTCTTAGAAAAGCCGCGGAAATAACACAGGAACAGCGAGTCGAGCGCAACAAGCTTGTGCGCGAAGCCGAACTGCAAATTACCAAGAAAGACGTTGAAACCAAAAAAGCGGTTTTGGCTCAGCAGCAAGATCAGGCGTTTGCTGAAGCAGACCAAAAAGCACAGGTCGCCAATCAGCAGGCCTTGAAAGAAAAAGAAGTCAATCAATTCAAAATCGAGCAGGATCAGGCTGTCCAGACACGCCAGGTGGAAAGTGAAAAGGCAGTCCAAACAGCTCAATTCCAAAAAGATGCTGAACTGGTAAAGCAGGCTCAAGGCGTCGCTACCGCAGATGTAGCTAAGACTCAGGCCGTTGAAGTTGCCAATAGGGAGAAAGAGGTTGCAATCGCTAATGCTGAAGCAAAAAGAGCAGCAGCACAGGCAACACAGCGTGAAGCTGAAGCCAAAGCCAGGGAAGCTGAGGAAAAAGTGACGACAGCTGCTACACTGGAAATTGCCCGGCGTAACAAGGATCAGGCAATCATTGCCGCGGAGCAGGAAGGTCAGCAAAATTTGATCAAGCAGCAAAAGACTGCTGATGCGGCTGCATACACCAAGACCAGAGAAGCAGAAGCCGATAAAGCTGCGGCAGAGAATCAGGCTCAAGCCCGGATTCGCTTGGCCGAGGCTGCTCTGGTCGCCAAGCAGAGAGAGGCTGAAGGCGATAGAGCCGTCAAAATCGTACCGGTTCAGGTGGCTTCTGAGCAGGTCGAAGTTGACCGCAAATCCGTTGAGGTCCTGACTCAAAAACTCAAGGCCCAGGATACCTATCAGCAGGCAGCTATCCAGCTGGAAATCGTAAAAGCCCAAATCGCAGCTGGACAAGTGGTCGGCGTGGAAATGGCCAAGGCCATCGGCATGTTTATGAGCAAAGGCGAATTCAATGTCTTCGGCTCACCGGAAACATTGGCCGAGATGACCGAGAGATTCGCTAGCGGGCTAGGCCTTACTCAGATACTGCAGGGTGTTCACAACGGAAGCCCGCTTCTGGGTGGACTTCTCAATAAGGCAATAGAAACAGCTACTGCCGGTGCCGAGGCTCTTAAAGCCAAAGCCGATAAAGTCACTGGCAAAGGAGGAAAAGGTAAGGGTGAGGAAACTACTCCGCCCGAAGCCTGATAACAGAATCATATAATAATTCAAAGGGACGATTAATTTCGTCCCTTTTTTCTTTGCCTAAAAAATGGTATAATTAAATCACTAATTCTTAAACTAAAAATTTTATGACGCTTCCAAATGTTAATGACCCTCAAGTCAAGAAAGACATTGAGGAAAACAAACTTTTAGCCGCCATTGGCTACATTGGCATTTTATGTGTTTTGCCCTTGGCTTTGAAGCCAAAGAGCCAGTTTTGCAAATTTCACGGCAAACAAGGCCTGATTTTATTAATTGGCGAAGTAATAAATATGCTGATTAGCGTAATCCCTGTTATTGGCTGGCTTTTAGGTTTAATTGGCGGAATAGCTTTGTTAATTTTAAGCATTTTGGGACTTTTGAAAGCTTTGAATGGCGAGTATTGGGAAATGCCGTATCTTTCTGAATACGCCAAGAAAATTAATATTTAAAATTATACCTGGCTTTAGCTCGCATTGGCGAAGCCATGCCAGTATTATAGCCCACTGAAGTGGGGTATAAAATTCTATTTATGAAGCGTACCAAAATCGTCTGCACAATAGGTCCTGCTTCAAGCAGCGAAAAAATTTTAACCCAATTAATTAAGGCCGGCATGAACGTGGCTCGTATTAATTTTTCCCATGGCACTTATCCTGAACATAAGCGCGTTATTAATATTATCAGAAGATTGAGCAAAAAAGTTGATCAGCCAATCACTATTTTGCAGGATTTGCAGGGTCCGCGGATCAGAGTCGGAATCATCAGAGCCACTGGTGTGGTCTTGCAGCCGCAGGAAACAGCAATTTTAACCAGTGATCAAAAATATAAATGGCAAAAAGACAATCCTAATAAACTGCCCACAACTTATGCCAATATGCATCGGGACGTGAAAAAGGGCGAAGAAATACTTTTAGTTGATGGCTTAATTAGGCTAAAAGTCCGGCAGATAAAAGGCCAAGATGTTATTTGTAAAATAATCATGCCGGGTTTGGTGGAGACTCATAAAGGTATTAATCTGCCTCAGACAAAATTATCAATTCCCACTATTACCAGTAAGGACAAAAAAGATTTGGAATTTGGCATTAAAAATGATGTTGATATGGTTGCCTTGTCCTTTGTGCGCTCAGCTGATGATGTCAGACAAGCCAAGAGATTAATTAATAAATTTGCCCAAAAATATAAAAAACATAATTTTCCCACCAAAGTAATTGTTAAAATTGAAAAGCCCCAGGCCATTAAAAATTTTAAAACAATTTTACAGGAAACAGATGGGGTCATGGTAGCCAGGGGTGATTTGGGTATTGAAATGCCGGCTGACAAAGTGCCGCTGATGCAGAAAAAAATGATTGATGACTGTTTGGCAGCAGCCAAGCCAGTAATAGTAGCCACGCAAATGCTGGAATCTATGATTGTTAATCCGCGGCCAACCCGGGCAGAAGTTTCTGATGTAGCTAATGCGGTCATTGATCATACTGACGCAGTCATGCTTTCAGGCGAAACAGCTAATGGCAAGTATCCTGTTGAAGCAGTTAAGACCATGGCCAGAATCGCTCAGCGCACAGAAAAGTCAAAATATGATGATCTGCAATTTAGGCAGGCACTGGCTTATCGTCTGCATATTGATGACGCGATTTCTTCCAGCGCCAATTTATTAGCCAGAAATTTAAAAGTTCAAGCTATTTTAGTCGCTTCCTTAACCGGTTATAGCGGCCGCATTGTTTCGCGTTATCGACCTGAATTACCGATTTTAGTCACGACTAATAATGAAAAAGTCAGGCAGCAGCTGAATTTAAGCTGGGGAGTAATACCCTTTGTTTTACCCAAATGTAAAACCATCGAAGAATTAATTGACAAGGCTTTGATTTTTATTAAAAAGAAAAAATTTGTTAAAACCAAAGATAAGGTCATTATTATTGCCGGTTTTCCCTTGGGCGAAAGCGGTAATCTGAACTGGATTAAGATCCAGGAAATTAAGTAATAAAATAATCAACCTCCCCTGAACCCCTCCTTGTCTAAGGAGGGGATTAAGTTAAACTGTTTGAGTATGTGTTTTATCAACCTCCCCTAACCCCTCCTTGTCTAAGGAGGGGCTTTCCGACTAAATTCAAAAGAAATATGCAGTTGTTTAATTTAAAATCATATCAAGGAAAACGTAGATTTCTAAGAAAAAATATGACTAAGGCAGAAGTTGTCTTATGGCAGGAATTGAAAGGAAAAAATTTGGGTTTTAAATTTCGTAGGCAGTTTGGTGTTGGGCAGTATATTGTTGATTTTTATTGTCCGGAAATAAAATTTGCTATTGAATTAGATGGAGATGTTCATACTTTTAAATCCACTCAATATAGGGATAAACAAAGGCAAGAATTTTTAGAAAATAATAATATATTTATAAAAAGATACTGGAATTCAGAGGTTCTGAATCATTTAGATTCGATATTAGAGGATATTTATAATACTTGCAGGCAGTTGGAGAAATGCAAACAAAAAGGAAATTTTAAACCCCTTAAATCTCCACCTAAGAATAGGGGGAGATTACAGAGGGGGTTGATATAGAAATTTACTATGAGATTGGCACCATAAGGGGTTTTTTAGGCCAAAATTATTATCCACATCAAAATCATTTTAATATTGTATAAATCGTGCTATAATATAAGCATAAATGTTAATTATTAGTATACGAATCATTAAACTTTGACTCGAAAGGGGAAAATTTTTGAGTTTTTGTTGTAGTTTAAAAAAATTTAAAATTATATTTAATAAAATTTAACCTTAAATATTATGAAAAAAGGTAGAAATAAATTTTTTGTCGGAGTAGCATTTCTTAGTTTATTAGGCTTAGTTTTAAGCCCGCTGAATGTTTCGGCTGCCACGACTATTGGCGCCAATATTAGCACCAATGGCAATTTAACTGCTGACGGCAGTATAAAATTTACCAGTGGCGCAGGGGCTGGTTTAGTGCTGACCTCTGATGTCAGTGGCAATGCCTCCTGGGCAGTAGAAACAGATCCGGTATTTGGAGCCAGTCCCGCAGGCGGAATTTTAGGTGCTGACATAACCAATTGGAATACAGCTTTTGGCTGGGGCGATCATTCATTAGCCGGGTATTTAACAGTAGAAACAGATCCGGTATTTGGAGCCAGTCCCGCAGGCGGAATCTTGGGCGCTGACATAACCAATTGGAATACAGCTTTTGGCTGGGGCGATCATTCATTAGCAGGTTATTTAACAGTAGAAACAGACCCGGTTTTCGGGGCAGCGCCTGCCAGTGGAATTTTAGGCGCAGACATAACTAACTGGAATACAGCCTTTGGCTGGGGTAATCACTCTTTAGCAGGATATTTAACAGTAGAATCCGATCCGGTTGCAGGCGCAGTTAATGGCATTGTAAAGTCAAATGGCGCCGGAGTTTTTTCAGCCGTAACCGATAATTCAGCTAACTGGAACACTGCTTTTGGCTGGGGCAATCATGCAGGTTTATATACACCGCTCGCACATAAAACAACAGAAGATGCGATCAACGGACTAGTGAAGGTAGACGGAGCTGGAAATTACTCACAAGTTACAGACAATTCAGGCAATTGGAATACTGCCTATGGCTGGGGCAACCATGCTACGGCCGGGTACTTAACTTCATATACTGAAACAGATCCTCAGGTTAATACTTTAACCGCAGGGCAATGGTGTACTACTGATGGTTCAGTTATTAATTGTACCTCAGCTGCTCCTAGTGGCGCACCTGTGGGCGCAACTTATATTACGCAAACTGCTGATGGCACTTTGACTAATGAGCAGGCATTGTCAGCTTTAGCTACTGGTTTAGTAAAAAATACCACAGGCACTGGCGTTTTAAGTATTGCTTCTGCTGGTACTGATTATGAAAATCCTTTGACTTTTAGCGCGCCGTTAAGTAGGGCGGTAAATACTATTAGTATCACAGCTGATTCAATAGGCGATACAGAATTGGCTTTTAATACAGGTCAAAATTTAACCACTTCTTCAAGCCCGACTTTTACTGGCTTAACTTTAAATAGCGTGGCCTATACCTGGCCCGGAACAGACGGTTCAAGCGGTGATGTTTTAAGCACTAATGGCTCTGGCACTTTAAGCTGGGTGTCTGCTGGTGGCAGTCAGAATTTATTTGAAACAATTAACGCTCCTAGCGGTACAGATCCTGTAGCAGATTCTGCCACTGATACTTTAAATTTAACTGCCGGAACAGGTTTAACAATAACTGGAAATTCAGGTATAGATACAGTTGATTTCAGCCTTGATTCTAGTGCTAGTCCGACTTTTGCTGGATTAACCCTGACTGGTTTTAGCGGGGTAGTAAAAGCTAGCGCTGGAGTGCTAAGTGCAAGCAGTGTAAATTTGGCTTCTGAAGTGACTGGCACTTTACCATATAATAATGGAGGTACTGGACAGAGCAGTTATGCGCAGGGCGACATGATTTATGCTTCAGCAGCCAATACACTTTCAAAATTAACAGTTGGTACTAATGGTCAGTGTTTGACATCAAATGGCACAATACCGGCTTGGGGAAGTTGCGGTAGCGGATCTTTACCAGCTGGCACAACTAATGATTCAACATTAAGATATAATACAGGCGATACATCCTGGAAAGAAAATACAGCTTTTCTGGCTTCTTCTGCTGGAACTTTAACTATAGCCGCCGGACAGTCTTATACTGGCGCAGGTGCAGTAACTTTGTCATCTGGCGCAGCCACAGCCCTGACCATCACCAGCAATGCAGCCGCAACCTGGAAGACAGCTACTGGCGCTTTAACAGTTGATTCAGCAGCTGCCTTGAATTTGGGCACGAGCACTGCTACTTCAGTTTCCATAGGTAAGGCTGGCGTATTAACCACAGTTAATGATGGATTAACTGTGACAGGCACTACTACACTGAATGGTAAGATTAATGCTGCGACGGGCGGTAATAATCCTACTGGCACTGGAACGATAAATGATGCGGCAGGGACTGGTATTAGAACTGTAACTATTGCTAATACTTCAGTAACTGCTAATTCTTTAATTTTTATTACCCCAAGTGCTGTTACCACTGACTGGAGTTCTCCTTATATTAGTGCGAAAAGTGCGGGAGTTAGCTTTACTGTAGCAGCAAATGATGGTGTAAATGCAAATATTAATTTAACTTTTCAATATTTAATTATAAATTAATATATTTGAAATAATATTTATGGAAATAAAATCACTGAAACCCAAAGACAAATTTGGCAAGAAAAAAATGCCGAAAATTTTAAAAATTATTTTAATTATTTTACTGATTTCTTTTGTGGCCTTTGGTGTTTATGCAGAATTAAATAATCTGGGCTATATCAAAACTCTACAATTGGCCTGGCAGATTCAGAACCAGCAGCAGGCAGACCAGAAAGTCTTGGCTCAGCTGAAAAAGATTATGCTTTTGCCAGAAGATATTACTCCGACCATGGCAATTATTACTGATATTGAAGTTTTGAAAAAACAGCAGCCAGCTTTTTTCACCAATGCCAAAAACAATGATCGCTTAATAATTTATCCAGAACAGGCCATTATTTTTGACGCCACTGCTAATAAAATCATTAAAGTCGGTCCCGTGCAATTGGCCCAGAATCAGCAGCAAGTCCAGCCAGTAAATTTTGCCATTTATAACAGCTTGAGGTCTGATCCGACCAATGCCAAGACTGATGAAATGGAAAATAAAATCAAAACTGCTTTTAATAATGCAGTGGTAACAATCAAAGCAAATTCCACAAAAGTTGATTATCCCAAGACCTTAGTTGTTGATTTAATCGGCAATAATCCGGAAATAGAAAAGATTGCCCAGGCCGTGGGCGGACAAATTTCTGGCTTGCCCATAGGGGAGAAAAAGCCAGAAGGAGTGGCGGTTTTGATTATAATTGGGAAGCAGTAATTTTTAAATGGATCCCTTAAATCTCCACCTAAGATTAGGGGGAGATAATAGGGGGGGTTGACATAAGAACCTCCCCCGAACCCCTCCTTGGTAAGGAGGGGAGAACGAGGAAGTCAAGCGAAAAATGGTTTTTAATTTATTTTGTCTTTTGTTTTTAGATTTTTGAATTTAATCATTTAGTGCTTTAATCATTTATTCATAAGATGTCAAGTATAAGGTATAAAAAATATTTATTAATTTACACCCTTGCGGCTATTTTAATGGTTGCTCCTTTTTTAGTTAAGGCAGTAAATGATGTGACCATTAACGGCATTGTTAGCTTTGACCTTTTGACTGATACTGCGGCTCCAACTACTGTCCTAGCTAGCGCAGGCGGGCAAGTTACCTTGCTTGACGTGCAGTCAAATTATATTGATATTACTTTGGACAATCTTTCCACTATTACTTTTAATACTACTGCTCCCGGCCAATATTTAAAGATAACGCCAGCTTCTGGCCCGGGTTTTACTGCTGCGCCGGCTTGCATAACCACCACAGTTACCCTAACTGGTACAGGCGCGACTACTGTTGTTCGGCTGGAAGTGACTTCAACTGCGCCAATATGCCCGGGCGGCGGCGGAGGTCATACCGCGATCTATCCAAGCAATTATTCTGTGACAATCAATAATAATTCAGCGCAGACAAGTTCGGCTAATGTTTTTTTAAACCTTTCCGCTCAAAATGCGGTTTCAGTCATTGTCAGCAATGATCCTAATTTTATTGGCGCTGATTGGGAGGCCTTTACTAATCCCACTGATAAGGCCTGGACTTTATTGCCAGGTGATGGTACAAAAACAGTATATGTAATTTATAAAAGCAGCGATGGCAATGTTACTCCTATTTTAAACGATACAATTTCATTAGTAACCGTGGTTACACCACCTCCGCCTCCGGAAGTGCCGCCTGTTACTTTGCCGCCTTCGCCTTTTGCTGAGCAAAATTTAAATTATGGCGATCTTTTTAAAGGTTCTACCGATACTGTTTATTACTATGGGGCTGATGGCAAACGCCATGTTTTTCCCAATATCGGCACTTATTTTAGCTGGTATCCTGATTTTAGCACTGTTAAAAAAATGGACGATCAAATTCTGGCCCAGATTACTTTAGGCCCTAATGTGACTTATAAGCCGGGAGTTAAAATGGTAAAAATCCAAAGTGATCCCAAGGTTTATGCAGTTGACTCGCATGGCGTTTTGAGATGGATTGTTTCAGAAGAAATAGCCGAAGGATTATATGGCTTAAATTGGCAGAGTAATATTGATGATGTTAGTGTGGCGTTTTTTATGGATTATACAATGGGTGATCCAATTACCAGCATAAGCGATTTTAATCCGCTTGTGGTAGCGGCCCAGTCCATTGATATTAATACTGATATGCAATTAAGTCTTTAAATATTTTAATTAATAATTAATAATTAACTTAATAAAATTTATGGTTTTTTTACGCTCCATTGGCAGAGCTATATTAGATGCCCTGGTAATTCTCTGGGACAAACTAATAGCGTATTTGCCAAATTTAATTGCAGCAATCATCATTCTGATTATAGGTATTTTGATTGCCAAAGCAATTGAAAAACTAATACAAAAAATCGTGGAGGCGCTAAAGGTCGATGATTTGATTAAAAAAATAAACATTGTGCAAAAGATTGAAGAGTCTGGCACAAAAGTTGTTTTTTCCCAGATTTTTGCCTGGCTAGTAAAATGGTTTTTATATGTTGCCTTATTGATTGCTGTTTCTGAAATTTTACAGCTTGGCCAATTTACAGATTTCTTAAAAGACGTGGCTCTTTATGTGCCAAATGTCATAATTGCTGTTTTAATTTTAGTTGTAGGCTTGGTGCTTGGCTCATTTTTAGAGGATTTAATTGTTAAAATTTTAAAGGGTACAAAAGCTAAACTGGCTTCTTTAATTGCCAGAGTAGCCAAATGGTCTGTGGTTATTTTTACAGTTTTAGCAGCATTGATTCAATTAAAGGTTGCGCCAATGTTGATTCAGACTTTGTTTACTACAATTGCCATGGCTATTGCCTTGGCAGCAGCTTTGGCTTTTGGCTTGGGCGGCAAAGACGCGGCCAAGGATATGATTGACAAGATAAAACGAGATATGGAATAAATTAAGTTTAAATAAAAAAGCCCTGTTTCGTAAGAAGCGGGGTTTTTTGGTATAATGATATTAGAGTTTTAGCGTTCTAGTGCGTTAGATTTTTAGTGTTTTGGTAAAATCAATAATCTATAATCTAAAATTCTAAAATTCTATAATGCTAATTTTATGTCCAAATACATCCTTAAATTTTCAGAAATCGGGATCAAAGACATTCCCAAAGTTGGCGGGAAAAACGCCAGCTTGGGAGAAATGTTTAATAATTTATCTAAAAAGGGAATTAAAATCCCTGATGGTTTTTGTACAACTGCCAAAGCGTTTCAGGATTTTTTAGGTTATAATAATTTAGTTAAGCCAATTAAAGAAATTTTGCTAAAGTTAGATAAAAATAAGGTTAAGAATTTGGAGGAGAGCGGGGCAAAAATTCGGGCCTTGATTATACGAGGTAATTTCCCCGAGGATTTTAAAACTGAAATTAGAAAAGCTTATCAGTTGCTTTCACAAAAATATAAGATTGCTAATGTTGATGTGGCCGTGCGCTCATCAGCCACAGCAGAGGATTTGCCAGGCGCTTCTTTTGCTGGCCAGCAGGAGTCATACTTAAATATCCAAGGCGAAAAGGAATTACTTTTAGCTATTAAACGTTGCTTTGCTTCTTTATATACTAATCGGGCAATTTCTTATCGCATTGATCAGGGTTTTAAACATGAAAAAGTATATTTGTCAGTGGGTGTGCAAAAAATGGTGCGTTCTGATTTGGCCAGCGCTGGCGTGATGTTTACTATTGATACTGAATCAGGCTTTAAAGATTTGATATTAATAAATTCTGCTTATGGCTTGGGTGAAAATGTGGTTAAAGGCAGAGTAACTCCTGATGAATTTTTTATCTATAAGCCCAAAGGCGCAATAATTAAAAAAGAACTAGGCAGTAAAAAGTTAAAATTGATTTATACTAGTAAGCTTGCCAAACCGACTAAAAACATTTTAGTGTCGGAAAAGCAAAGAAAACAATTTTCTTTAAATAATGGGGAAATAATGCGGCTGGCTAAATGGGCGCAAATTATTGAAAAGTATTATAAACGGCCAATGGATATTGAGTGGGCTAAAGACGGCTCGCCTCGTGCGAAGCTGGGCAGAGAAAATAAATTATATATAGTGCAGGCACGGCCAGAAACAGTGGAATCATTGGTTAATCCTAATATCTTGGAACAATATATTTTACCCAAGAGAGGCAAGGTAATTTTAAGCGGCGAAGCCATTGGTCAGAAAATTGCTATAGGTAAAGTTAAAGTTATTAAAAATGTTAAACAATTAAGTTCCTTTAAAGCCAATGAAATTTTGGTTACGGAAATGACTGATCCAGACTGGGAGCCAATAATGAAAAAAGCCGCTGGCATTATTACCAATTCTGGGGGCAGGACTTGTCATGCAGCCATTGTTTCGCGGGAATTGGGTGTACCCGCGATTGTGGGCAGTAAAATTGGGACGAAAATTCTAAAAGATGGGCAAAAAATTACTTTAAGCTGTGCTGAAGGCGAAAATGGCCATGTCTATAATGGATTTTTGGCTTTTAAAATTAAAAAAACTGATTTACGCAAGATAAAAAAGCCAAAAGTAGATATTATGATGAATTTAGGCGACCCATCCCAGGCCTTTAAATACTCTTTTTTACCTAATGAGGGCATTGGTTTAGCTCGGCTGGAATTTATTATCACCAACTATATTAAAATACACCCGTTAGCTTTGATTAATTATAATAAGTTAGCAAGAAACTTGAAAAAGCAGATTAATGACTTAACTTTGGCTTATCAGAATAAAACAGATTTTTATGTAGAGCAATTAGCTTTTGGCATTGCCCAAATTGCTGCTGCTTTTTACCCCAAAGATGTGATTGTGCGCTTTTCAGATTTTAAAACCAATGAGTACGCTAATTTAATTGGCGGAGAACTTTATGAACCAAAGGAATCTAATCCCATGATTGGCTGGCGCGGGGCTTCAAGATATTATGATCCTAAATTCAAGCCAGCCTTTGATTTAGAATGTAAAGCTATTAAGAAGGTCAGAAATGAAATGGGTTTAACTAATGTAAAGGTGATGGTGCCGTTTTGCCGCACTGTCGAGGAAGGGGAGAAAGTGATTAAGATTTTAAGGCAAAACGGCCTCAGACAAGGCCAGAATGGTCTGCAAGTTTATGTTATGGTAGAGATTCCATCCAATGTTATTTTAGCAGATAAATTTGCCAAGGTTTTTGACGGCTTTTCCATTGGCTCAAATGATTTGACCCAATTAACTTTAGGCCTGGATCGTGATTCAGAATTGATTTTACAAATCGGGGATGAGAGAAATGAAGCAGTTAAAAAACTGATAATAGAGGCAATTAAAATGGCTAAAAAGAATAAAATAAAAATCGGTATTTGTGGCCAGGCGCCTTCTGATTTTCCTGATTTTGCGCGCTTTTTAATGAATGAGGGAATTGATAGTATTTCCTTAACCCCGGATACAGTGATAAAGACACGCCTTGATTTAGCCAAAAAGAAGTGATAATGTATGTGTAATGGTTAAAACTATTGACAAGAAGTTAAAAATGTGCTATAATTTTAGCACGTAAATTAATTAAGGAGGTTCTTAAATGAACAATAAAAAGGCAGAGTTTTGGGGGTGCGTGAGCGTAGTTTTTTCTTTTCTCCTATTTGGTTTGGTACTAAATCACTTTTCTCCCTCACCACTTCCTTGGCACGTAGCTTTAATCGACATCATCGGGTTAACCGGTTCTGGAATTTTGCATTTTTACTATGCAAGAAATCAGGGCATCAGCCAGATGAAAAAAGGCCATCGTGCCTTTGTCAAATATTACTGAAGCCGCTACCTCCGTTTCCCATTCCGAGGCCCATAAGGGTCTCTTTTTTTTATGCCAAAATACGGGTATAATTGAATTATCTTATGACATTAAAGGAATTAATAAATTCAATTTCTAAAAAAGAATGGCGCTTTGTCATTCTTTTGAGTATTGTATTAATTTTAATCACCACTTTGCCTTATATTTACGCGGCTTTAAATGCGCCTAGTGGTCATTTTTGGAATGGCATTCATGCAATTACACCAGGGGATTCCGCAGTTTATTTTTCTTTTATTACTCAAATTAAAGATGGTAATTGGCTGCTGCAAGACAATTTTACTTCTGAAGTGCAAAGTGGCGGACTTTTTAATTTATTTTGGCTGAAAATTGGCTTATTTGCTAAAATTTTTCATTTAAGTCCTATCTGGGCTTTTCAGCTCGCCCGTATTATTTTAATTCCAATTTTAATAATAGTGTTATATTTTTTAACCAGTTATTTTCTGGAAAATATCAGCCAGAGAAAAGCAGCCATGATTTTTTTAAGCTTTGCTTCTGGCATTGGTGCCTATTTTGTCGGGCTTTTTGATAAATTATTTCCTTACGATCCCAATTCTTTTGTTTATAAATGGCTGATGGATATTTGGATCCCTGATTCAAATATATTTCTTTCTTTGTATCAAAGCCCGCATTTTGTTTTCTCCCTGACTTTAATGGTGATTTTTTTTCTGCTGATCATTTTAGCTTTTAAAAATAATAATTATCGATACAGTTTGGCAGCCGGGTTGGTTGCCTTGTTTTGGTTTAATTTCCACCCGTTTTATTTTCCTTATATTTTTGCCATAATTTTTGTTTATCTTTTATATTTGATTTATAAAACTAAAAAATGGCAGCTGATTTATCATTTTTTATTGGCTTTAATATTGGCCTTGCCCTTTGTTATTTACCATTATTATAAAATTAAAACTGATTTTGTGATCGGGCAAAGAGCAGCGCAAAATGTCACTATAACTCCGGATTTTTTATTTATCGGCCTGGGCTTTGGCTTCCTGCTGTTTATGGCCATAGTCAGCATATTCTTTTTGCTTAAAAATAAAAAATTGTGGGTTAATGAAAAATATATGTTTATTGTTATTTGGCTGTGCGTTGGTTTTATCTTGGTTTATTCGCCCATATTTTTTCAAGCCAGATTTTTGCAGGGACTGCAAATACCCATGGTTTTTTTAACCATTATTTTATTTTCCAAACTAGCTTTATGGTTTGAAAAGAAATATAGCAGGCTGTATTTGGCAGTTAAGCAAAATTATGTCATTTTAGGATTTTTATTTTTAATATTTTTCGGTTTTTCCACCTTTTTTAATTTAGTCCGTGATATCTATTATTTTAAGACCCAATTGCCCAATTTTTATCTGCCGAAAGAGTTTGTTACAGCAGTTAAGCAGCTGGAAGAGGATAATATTTCTAAAAAAGCTGTTATTTCCTTTGAGTATAATGCTAATTTAATTCCTGCTTTTGCTAATGTCCAGACATTTTTATCACATCGCATTGAGACCTTATATTATTGGGATAAAGAAAAGAAATATCAGGATTTTTTTAATGACCAATATAATGCTGAGCAGTTGAAGGAATTTTTTAATGATTACAACCTTGGCTATCTGTTTTTTAGTTCGTTGGAAAGAAAATTTAGTAAATTTAATCCTGAAAATAAAGATTATTTAGTAAAAATTTTTAATCAAGGCGACATTGAAATTTATAAATTTATTCAATAAAAATGTTTATTTTTAATTGGCTACACAACTTTCAACCGAATCCAGTATTTTTACAAATAGGTTTTGTAAAAATTCATTGGTACGGCCTTTTGATTGCTATAGGCGCAATTTTAGGGTTTTTAACGGTTTTATTTTTGGCAAAAAAATATAACCTAAAAAAAGAAACAATTTATGATTTAAGCTTTTATCTAATAATTTTTGGTTTAATCGGTGACCGTTTATATTATGTTTTTTATGCCTGGGAATATTATTCTAAAAATTTGCTGGATATTTTTAAAATCTGGCAGGGCGGGCTGGCCATCCATGGCGCTATGATTGCCGGATTATTGGTAATTTATATTTACGGGAAGAGAAAAAAAATTAATCCCTGGCTTTTAACTGATTTAATGATAGTCGCTTTGGCTTTGGCCATGGCTTTCGGGCGCTGGGGAAATTATTTTAATCAGGAGCTATTTGGGCGGCCGACCGATTTGCCCTGGGGAATCCCAATTACGCCAGACAAGCGGCCGACCGATTTTATAAATAATAATTTTTTTCACCCGACTTTTATATATGAAAGTTTGTGGAATCTGATAATTTTCACCATCTTATTTTACTGGCATAAAATTCGTTTAAATAAAAATAACCCCGAGCAAATTAAGGGTTATGGCAATCTGACTTTAGTTTATTTTATTTTATATTCGCTTGGTCGCGTATTAAATGAATTTTTACGAATTGATTATAGTCCGTATTTTTTAGGGGTACGCTGGGCGCAGCTGATGAGCTTAATTATCATTTTTAGCTGTGGCAGTATTTTTTTAATAAAATTTTTAAAACGCAAATTTAAAAAGGAAATTTGATTTTTCTGATCTTATACTCATTATAAAGTAAAACAAGATAGGTAACTGTTAAAAACCCAGCAAATCCCATTTGTAAATTATCCAAGACTTTGAGCGCATTTGTACCGTAAATCGCTAAATAAATAATAATAGGCAATTCTTTAAAAATATCTGGCGTGTCAGGTTTAAATTTTACTATCCGGACAATAAAGAAATTGATTATTAGGGCGACTATTAACCATTTGATTGCATTGCGATAATTTAAGGCATTTTCAGTGAAAGATAAAAAAGTAATAGTTAATAATAAAGTAGCAGTAATAAATAAAAAAGTTTTATGATAGGTTTTGATATTGACCAAGAGTTTAATCTTTTGAGCAAAAAAGAGAGAAGACATGAAAAGCAGGGGAACACTAAAGATCATAAAAAGGTTGTTTAAAGTTACGGACAAGTCAATTGATTCTAAAGACAAATAATTTAGTAGGGCTGATTGCGCAAAAACAAAATTATATTTATATAATAAATATTCTATTACAAAGGGGAAAATACTATAACAAAGAGCAGTCAAAATGCCTCGAAAAGGGCTTAAATAATAACTCAGGCAGACAAAGCAAATTAAAAAGGCTATAAAAATAACTAAAAATAACGGCAGTGGGTCGAAAACAAATAGGGAGATAATTAAAAAGAAGCAGAAAAATACAAATAGAATAGTTATAAGGCTGCGCATATTTTTAAATTTAATATTCTTGTTTATATTATACCATTTTATTAATTTTTTTGATATAATAGCTGTATGATAAAGAACCTGCTCAAATACAATACTAATTTTATGTCAGCAGCCAAAGTCGGCAAATACGGCTTTACGAAAGCTGAACTTTTAAGTTTGGCTAAAATTTTGCCTAAATTAAATCAAAAATTGGCGAAAAAAATAAGCAGTACGAATTTTTCTTTTCGCCAGCTTCCTTACGAGCAGAAAATGGTTAAGGAAATTGACCAGCTGGCCAATAAGTTAAAAAAGCGTTTTCAGAGTTTAGTTGTCGTGGGTATTGGCGGTTCTGATTTGGGAGCCAGAGCTATTTATCAGGCTTTGGCAGGTGATTATGGCTGCTGTTTGCTTAGTCAGAAAGCAATGGCAGTATATTTTTTAGGTGATACGACTGATCCCCGGCCCGTGGCAGATTTGCTAGAAATTATTGATTTAAAGAAAACTGTTTTTTATGTTGTTTCTAAATCAGGGGATACAATTGAACCTTTAACAAACTTTTTATATTTACGAGAACAGGTTGTAAAAAAAGTTGGACTTAAAAAACACAAAGAACATTTTATTATTACCACTAATGATAAGCAGGGTGGGCTTTTACAAATTGCGAAAAAGGAAGGGTATTTAATCCTGCCTCACGCTGAAATAGGGGGCAGGTACTCGGTTTTATCAGTTAATGGGCTTTTGCCAGCTGCTTGGGCTGGTTTTAATATCAAACAAATTTTAGCCGGGGCAAAAGCAATGGATACGGTATGTAAAAATGATAAATATTTAAAAAATTTGCCTTTTTTATTCGCTGCTTTACAATTCTTGGCTTATAAAAAACGCCAGCAAAATATATCAGTGATTATGCCCTATACTTATTATCTTAGGGATTTTGGTTTTTGGGCCAAACAGCTTTTAGGTGAAAGTTTGGGCAAAGCCAAAAGAGGATTTACGCCCATTGCGGCTTTAGGTCCGACTGACCAGCATTCCCAGATGCAGCTTTATATCCAAGGCCCTTATGATAAAATAATTACTTTTATTCAAGTATTAAAACTGGAAAATTTAAAAGTTCCAAAATATAACAATTCTGAACTAGCTTATTTGGGTGGCCATAAATTTAGTGAGATTTTAAACATTGAACATAAAGCTACGGCAGTTTCTTTAATGAAAAATAAAAGGCCTAATGGTACGATCATCCTGCCAGAACTAAATGAATATTATTTGGGCCAATTATTTTTCTTTTTTGAAATGGCGACCGTTTATTTGGGAGAACTCTTTAGAGTTAATGTTTTTGACCAGCCAGGCGTGGAACAGAGTAAAAAATATATGTACGGACTTTTGGGAAGGAAAGGATTTGAAAAATATAAAAAAGAGATAAATAGATATTAAAAAACCCTCCGCGCGCGGAGGAGTTTTTTTTATGTATATTATTTAGGAAATTTATATTTTAATATCTTTACCCTTAGTAAAAGTATCCAGCCATTCTATGGCTGCCAGATTTACTGCTTCCCATTTCCAGCCTTTGGCTTTAAAGATCTGTTCATTGGGAATATATTGCATTTCATTGCTATGTAAATAATAAACTTTGGGCGATTCAATAGTTTTAACTAGTTTTGGGTAAGTGAAAATCACGCGGGCTGGGCCATTGGCTTTTCGTGTTTTAAAATCAAAGTCATGTAAAGAATCAATAAATAAATCATAGTTATAACGGTGGTTTTTGCCAGCCACTCGATCACCAGTGTCATTAACAATAAACTCTTCTTTAATATCATCATAGCCAGTAATGACCATCATGTGATAATAAGAGCCAGTGGCTAAAAAGGGAATATTTTTATTTTGCAAATCTTTGCCATAATGCAGAGAAATAATCGGGTGTTTTTGCTGCAATTCTTTTTTTATATCTAGAGCAGTGGGATTATTTTTAATCACAGCATTATAGGAAGTATAATCATTGATTAATTTAGCAGTTCTTTGGGCGTCAGAATCAGCATTAGAGCCCCAGATTTTGTTTTGTTTATCAAACAGCGTAATCATAAAGGTTTTGGCCTCCTTGACCGATACTGGATTTTTGCCAGTGTAAAATTTTTCCACCATGGCCATGCTGGCTTCCTCACAGGCGTTTTTCCAGGGGCCGGTCCAATTATCATCAGGCGCCTCGTTAATATAGGCAATATCCAGTATCAGCTGGGTCAATTTGGCCTGGCCGCCTGTTAAGGGCGAATAACCATGATAAATTTCCTCCGCATCCTTAAAATTATCTGAATCAGTATCTGCTTTATTGGGGTTGGTTTGATAAACTTTCTGCTCTTCATTGTCAGATAAGCCATCTTTGTCGCTGTCTTTTTCAATTTTAGCAAAAACAAAACCAGCCGAAATCAAAACGGCTAGAATTAATATCAAAATTAAGAAATATTTTTTCATAAAATAATTATAACAAAAATAAATAAAAAAACAACCCTTAAGGTTATTTTTAATTTTGGCGAAAACGGTTGTTCTCGTCGGAACGACACACTTTAGTGTGTTACTGTAACAGACTAAAGTCTGTCAATCCATACTTGTCCGTTTTCGCATTTATTTTTTACTAAATAATTTCCGCAGTTCTATTTTTGCTTGTTCTAAAATTTTCTTTTGTTTCGGCATATGTAAATTCTTTCCAGCCCGGTTAAGATAAAAATTAAGCATGGACATGGCTGACTGGAAGGGATTGGCTTTTCTGGCCAAGCTTTCTTCGGCTGATCTTTTTAAAGATTGAGCAATTTTTTCAGGATCAGACCAGGTAAAAACACCCTCTTCCAAGCCTAAAGCATGGCTTTCTCTCGTTACCCTGCCAGACCAATATTTTTTAGAATTTTTTTGTTTCATAATATAATTATAACAAAAAACCGAGAAGAAAGCTTGAGATAAAAAGAGTTGACTATATAAGGACCATAATATAATATCAAATTATTAGAAAGGAGGCGTTATAATGTTCGGAAAAGATGCGACAGCGTCAGGTACACTCAATAGAGAACCATTACCTTTATGCAGTTATGCTGGAATAATGGGTTGGACAAAAGAAGATTATTTATCAAACAGAAAGAAGCTTTTAGCTCGTTTTCGGAGGGGCGAAGGTCATTATGACTTTGTCAAATCAATCATAGACGAATTAAAAGCCGAAGTTGAAGTAAAAAAATTTGCCACGTGGAAAGAACTTGAAACCAGTCCCAAAGAACTGGCAAAGCTTCTTAAAAAAGCAAAGAAACAAAAATAAAGGAGGTTGCAAAATGGGAGTAATATTAAGCAGAGGTGACGAAGAAAACGGAGAAGGTTGCGACATCAGAATCCAGGTGGATCAACCTCATGGAATAGCCATGATTGAAATGGCAAGTGCTTATGGCGAAGGGCAGATTATTATTGAGGAAAAAAATGATCCTCAACTTTATACCTGGCTACTTCAAGGCGAAAAAACTTTATTGGAAGCAGGAGGAAGAAAAGTCGATCTAGAAATCGAGCCAAGATAATAAATAATTTCATTTGCACTGAGACCCTACGATAATATCAACGGGTCCTTTTTATTTTATAACAAAAAAACAAGAATAAATCTCGGGGCTATATTGACAAAAATAAATTTTATTGCTAAGATTTAAAATTCAAAAGAAAGGAGGCTAAAACGTGGAATCATTATCACTTTTTGCACATTGTCAAAAATGCGCATCGAATTGCTGTAAAGCAAGTTCAACCATTGGCGCGCCTATTTTATCAAAAAATGAAGCTGATATTATTAGTGCCTTTTGGGGTAAAGGAGTTCTAAATTCAATACTTTCCCCAGAGAATGAAATGTACTGGCTTCCCAAAGATCAGCCGCAGACAAATGTTTGCATTTTCTTAAAAGATAACAAATGTCAGATTCAAACCTATAAGCCAATGGATTGCCTGTGTTATCCAATCAAGGCAATCTATCAGGGCAGTAAAATTATCTTCGTGGCTGATAGAGATTGTGCTGCCTTACCCGGTTTAACTGATGATTTTATCATTAAGGCCAAAAAAATTGCGCTGATATCAATCCAGCGTTTTCATAGGGAAACCTATCAGCACTGGCTGGACCATTTTATTGGCTGGGTAAGAAATTCAGCCAAAATTTTAAAATGATAATTAAAACCCGACTCGAAAAGAGGAGGGTTTTTGTTTTTACAGACCCTTGCCAAAATCAAAAATTAATGCTATAATTGGGCTAAGGATCTAATCCTTATTTTTATTTCCATAAGTTATTAGTTAAGAGTTATTTGTTATCAGTTAATTTTGGAGCGGTAGTTCCCGCCTTCGCAAAGCTACGGCGGGCAGGCAGTTAAGTTTTCTTGAATGCCTGGGTACTAACCAGCTATTCTCCTAATTTTAAAATTTGTCTTGGAGCGGTAGTTCAGCTGGTTAGAACGCTACCCTGTCACGGTAGAGGTCGCGGGTTCGAGTCCCGTCCGCTCCGAATCAAACAAAATAACACCCAAATACGGGTGTTATTTTGTTATTTAAGTTTGATGAGGAGCGGAAGCGACACAAAAGTTTGTGTCGCGTCGGGACGAGAAGGCCGGAGCGTTGTGCGAGGAGCAATTCTGGCGACGAGCACCGCGAGGCCAGCCAGAACCCGAGTGAGCGGAAGCGAACGAGAGGTGAAGGCGAGTCCCGTCCGCTCCGCCAGTTAGGAAATGTCTTTGTTGGCTCGAACTTTATTTTGGCCAGAAGCGGGCTTTTCGAATTTTTATTGATTAAATTCATTTTATTTGGTAGTATTAGAATAAAGGTAATAATCTCATTTACTACATTACTACCAAAACTTTACAACCATGACAAGTGGAAAAGCAATTTTTATTTTAATAGGTGCTCTTTTTTTAATACTGGCAACTATATTTGTATTTACAGGGGAAATCCTGGCTAAAAATACTGCTTCTATTTCTGATTGCCAAATTACCATTACAACCTACATTGCTTTTTATACAACTTCTGACTATATTGGTATTAATAGCTGGGTGACAGATGATATTTACGATGTGACAGATGAAAAATTAATAAAAAGTTGGGAAAAGGGTGCCGAAGATAATCTCAATGGTAGTGGTCGAACTTTTGGAGAGTGTAAATGCTCGGTTAAATTTGATATTGTGACCCAATATGTTAAAGAAAAAGGTGATTGTCCAAAAGACTATCATTGTGTGGAAGTAAGCAAAATTCCCAAAGGTACCTGGCACACCTCCAACGCTGAGCTTTCCGCCTGGGATCCAAAAACTAAGACTTCCTCTTCAGGTAGTGGTGAGTGGGATAGTGAGGATACTCCAGAAGTAGCTGCTCATGAAATCGGTCATTTACTTGGCTTAGATGATGAATATGGATACGATAAAGATGGTAAGTACGTTAATAAAAATCCCCAGCCTAAAGGAAGTCCTCCAAATAAAATGGCACAGACTTGGGATAACCCAGCCTTTTTGCAATCACAAATTGATAAAATAATTAACGATGCCGGAATAAAGTGTCCAGACAAATGCTGTTGCGGTAATGGAAAGGTGGAAAAAGATAAAGGAGAAGAATGTGAGCCTCCTGGGCTAACTGCTATTTTTGAACATGTTTGTGGATATTATGAGAAAGCTTGTAACGAGGATTGCAAATGGCTTGGCCGTCCAAGTACTTGCTGTGGCGATGGCCAAATCCAAAAACCCAATGATTTTAGGTTAGTTGAAGAGTGTGAAAAAGATGCCGACTGTGGCGAAAATCAGATTTGCAAAGATTGTAAGTGCCAAATTCCGGCTAGACCAGTTTATTGTGGTGATGGCTATGTTTCTCTACCTTATGAAGAGTGTGAAAAAGATGCCGACTGTGGCGAAAATCAGATTTGCAAAGATTGTAAGTGCCAAATTCCGGCTAGACCAGTTTATTGTGGTGATGGTTATGTTGATCCATCCTATGAAGAGTGCGATCCTGGTAATCTAGAAAAAGGAATTTCAGCTGTTCCTTGCGAAATGGGAGAGTGTGTAAATTGTAAATGTGTCCATCCCCCTATAGCTGATGCCGCATTAACTGATGCCAAAGATGCTGCTGATTTATTAGCAGAAGAAGATTACACCGAAGCGACTTGGGCAGTTTTAGAAGCTGCGTTAGCATTACCAGAAACTACAAATGCTGAAGTATTGGCAAAAACAACAGCAATCAGTGACGCAATAGATGCTCTCGTCTTCGCAGGCCAGGCAGCTCTTGATGCAGCAGTTGCAGAATCTGCAGAATTGACCGCAGAAGATTACACGCTAGCAACTTGGGTAGTTTTAACTGACGCATTAGCATTACCTGAAACAACAAATGCCGAAGTAGTAGCAAAAACAACAGCAATCAATGACGCAATAGCTCATTTAATAAAAGTAGAACTGATGCCGCATTAACTGATGCCAAAGATGCTGCTGGTCTATTAGTAGAAGAAGACTACACGCCAGCAAGTTTGGGCAGTTAAAGAAACCCCAACAAAGTAAAAATATGTCTAAAAAATTATTATTAATCGGTCTTATACTATTGATAGCTTTAGCTATTATAGATTTAGCTATTTTCAGATTTAAATTTTATCGAGAAAGACCAGAAATAATACAGCCAATAGACCAAAAAGAAAAGATTTTATCTATTATCAAAACCTTTGATGAAAAAACACCTACTAGTTTTTTTGCTGCAGAAGAAATAATCAAAATGGGAGAAAAAGCTGTTCCTGCTCTATTAGACTTAACAACTGACCCAGATTTGAAAATTCGTTGGGCCTGTGTATATTCCTTAGGTCGTTTAGGCCACCAAGTAGATGAGAAGGCTAAAGAAAGTATCATTTCTGCTTTGAATGAAATGGCCAAAACAGATCAAAATACTGGTTTAAGAGGGGGGGCAGCAGCGGCTATTGTTTCTCTGGGAGAGATTAGGGGAATTCCTGTTTTGATAGAGTCTTTAGACTCACAAGAAGCTATTCCTTTTATGGAACCTCCCCAATTACTTAGGGAGTTTTCCCTGGATGTTTTAAAATTTTATACTCAGAAAGATTTTGGTTATGATTTAGCTTCTTGGAGGGGATGGTGGCAAGAAAATGAAGCGAATCTTATTTGGGATAAAGAGACAAAAAAATTTATTCCAAAACCATGAAAAAAGATATAAAATAAAAACTTCCAAAAAAACAAAAAACTGAGAATTAAAATCAAAAAATAGTTCTACCATAGCCAACTAAAACATGAAAATAAAAACCCAAGCAGTTACTATTTGCTTGGTTTTTGCTATGTGCTTGGTATCCAAAATAAATATCTTCTAAACCGCCTTGTTAACGGCAGTTGGTACTGCGAGATTTAAGAAAATATTATCTTCGTCTGTCTAAGGCCACATAGAGCCGAAGCCCCTTAAACAGTCACCTGCTTTTTGTTAACAGCAGTTGAGTAAACTGCGAGATGGTGATACCTGGGGCTAAGTAGTGTTAGCATAAAATTGCTTTACTAATTAAGCCCATATAGAGTAACTCCATTTTAACAAATAGTTCCAACATAGTCAACAAGACCCCGAACCAGAACAAAACAACCCCGCGCCGCGGGGTTGTTTTTATTACCGAAAATTTTGTTCGGTTCGGAGGTGTTAAACTATTTTTTAAATAAAAAAGACCCATTGAGATTATCGCCGGGTCACAGGAGCTTTTATAAGTATTAAGAATTTCTAATCGAGATTTATTACACGTTTTATGCCAAGCTCTCTGGCTTTGGCCTTTGCCTCTTCATGAAGTAATGGAAGGGCATCTTCAGAATTTAGTTCCTTTTCAATGGAAAATATTTCATTTGGATGGCTGAATTTTCCTTGATCAGGGAAAGAACGGGTAGCAAAGAATTCCGAACCTTCTTGATAAACCGTTAATTTGCAGATCATTTTTATCTCCTTTCTTTTTGATATTCTAACTTATCATAAACAAATTAGCTTGTCAATAGCTTGAAGATAATCAACTAGATTCTATATAAACAAAAAAATTCCTCGCTTGGGACGAGGAATTTCTGTTATTTAACTGCTTCAATTATTTTGGCAAATATTTCGGGGTTGTTCATGGCTAAGTCAGCCAGCATTTTGCGGTCCAATCCAATGTTTTTCTTTATCAAGGCACCCATAAATTTAGAATAACTCATGCCATTTTCGTGCAAAGCGGCATTGATTCTAATCTGCCATAAACGTCGGAAATTACGCTTTTTTTTCTTGCGGTCGCGATAAGCATGCTGGCCAGCTTTGAGCATGGCTGTTTTGCCCAGGCGCATGGTTTTTTTGCGGCCCCAGCGATATCCTTTGGTCGCTTGTCTTATGGTGCGTCTTTTCTTTAAATGAATTTTAGCTCTTTTCACTCGTGACATATATCAAAAATTAAAAATTTAAAATTTATGGTTAGTGAATGTAAGATTTTATAGTTCTGGTATAGGTTTTGGCTATTTCGGTCGGTCGGCGTTTAGCGCGGGTAATATTGCCAGATTCGCGGGCATTAAAATGATCCTGACCGGCTTTCTTTTTAATTACTTTGCCTTTTTTTGTTATTTTATATCTTTTAGCAATACTTTGATGAGTTTTTAATTTAGGCATATTATTTGAATTATGAGTTATGAGATCTGTCAGCCAGAGGCTGATCCGCCTTTGGCGGAAATTATAAGATAATATTTGTAAAATATAAAATTAGCGCTTGGGCTAATTTGCAATAAGCTTAACTAATTTTACTGTTTTAGTCAAGCTTTTTACCTGCAATGACAGCGGAAAAATTGTTGCCTTGCCTTTTTATAGGTTGTTCAATTTCGATGGTAATTAACTGGCTCAAAGAATTAATAAAATTTTCAATTATTTCCTTGCCCAGTTCCGGATGTTGTCTTTCTCTGCCTTTAAGTATGACAACCATACTCAATTTGTCGCCCCGTTCAATAAATTTTCTGGCTTGATTTACCCTGATTTCCAAATCATGCTTGCCGATTCTGGGAGAAATTCTCATTTCTTTTATTTCAATTTTTTTCTGCTGGGCCTTTTGTTTTTTTAAAGCTTTTTCCTGCTGGTATTTAAAGCTGCCATAACTTATGAATTTTGCTACTGGCGGCTGGGCCTTGGGGGAGACGGCGATTAAATCAAGCCCGCGTTCCTTGGCAAGGGAAATAGCTTGAAAAGTTGGCATAACACCCAACATTTGCCCATTTTCATCAATTACTCGGACTTCAGTTGCCCTAATTTTTTCATTAATTGGATATAGGTCTACTGGTATGTGTCTTTGCGCCTGTCTGTGGCGGAAATGAATGCGTTTCAATGTGGTGGATATTAATAATTAATTTGTCATCCTTCGCTCTGGCCTTCGCATAAAGCTTCGGCCAGCAAGAAAGCTACGGATGACACCCCTTTGAGCTGTGGGTGTTTACACCCTGAAGCTCCGAAGGAGCGAAGGGGTGGAGATGGCGGGAATTGAACCCGCGTCTAGAAAAACAGATTAAATACTTCTACAAGCTTAGTCTAGATTAATATTACGATATAAGATAATAATCTAAACAAAAATCTTATATCCTACCTTAAATTTTTAACTAAATAACTTAAGGCTAAATTATTTAGCGAGCCTGAATTTATGGCGCCTGATCTCTTCTATCAGGCAACAAAGAGTCAGACGGTTGCGGTTTTATTTAAACTGCAACAGGTGCAAAGTTCAAAGCAAAAGCTGCTTTTACTTTGCTAAATAAGTTATTTGCACTTATTATTTACTATTTTTAGTTTTACGAGATTAAATAGCATGCTCGGCTTGCAGTATATTAAAAAGTTTTACTATCGAGGCCTGTCATCCCCTTAATAATTCTGGCTTTTTCTTTTCAAAACTGCTTTAATTCTTCTTTTTTCCTCTCTTTCTTTAATGCTTTTTCGTTTATCAAAAAGTTTTTTGCCTCTGGCTAAACCCAATTCTAGCTTAATTTTTCTACCTTTAGTATACAAGGAAATTGGTACGATAGTCAAGCCAGGTTGCTGCAATTTCTTAGCTAAATAATTGATTTCTTGTCGATGTAAAAGCAGCTTTCTAGAGCGGGTAGGATCATAATTAGGTTGCTGGCCAGCCATTTTATATAAAGGAATATTGGCATTAATTAGAGAAGCTTCGTTTTTTTGATTAATTGCAACATAAGCTCCTTGTAGGCTTGCTGCTCCCTGGCGAACTGATTTAACTTCTTGGCCACTTAAAACCAGACCGGCTTCAAAAGTTTCCAGGATTTCATAATCAAATTTTGCACGCTTATTTAAGGCTAGAACTGGCATAAGAAATAGGATTAGAATAATTTTATAATATCATTTTAGGCATAAAGAAAGAAGGTCAAGCTGGCCTTCTTTTTATGGGCGGCAAAGTGCTGCGGACAGAGCCTTAAATTAAGAAAGCCCTCTTTAGCACCCATTCTTTTTGGCAGCAGTTCTGCTACTGCTAAAAGTTAGGTAAAGCTTCGGAGAGCAAGGGGTAATAGATTTTTAATCAAAGCCCTGCCAAGCAGCACTTTGCCGCCCCCCAATATTTAATAGCTTACTTTAGCAATTTTGAACCTAAATGTCAAGTGAATTGACCAATTTGCTAAAATTACCTATAATATAATAAATAGTTAAATAATAAATTATCTTTAAAATTATGGAACAAGGGGCTAAAAAAATAAATATTGATATTTCCAGCGCCACAATATTGAAAATTTTAGTAGTGGCTTTTATGATCTGGATTTTATACTTAATCAGGGATGTAGTGGCGATTCTTCTTTTTTCTCTGATTTTAGTTTCAATTTTAGAGCCAGGAGTTAATTGGCTCAGATTAAGGAGAGTGCCAAAGACACTGTCAGTTGTTTTAATTTATTTGCTCTTATTATCAATTTTTGCTTTGATTTTGGCTTTGATTATTCCGCCAATTAGCGATCAAGTTGATCAGCTAACTAACAATTTCCCCGTATACTGGCAGAAATTCAGCATTGAATTTAAAAATATCGGCCAGTTTTTGAACCAATATGGTGCTGGCCGGGAAATTGAAAGCGCAATCAGAAATTTAAAATTAAGTTTACCGCAAACTACAATAGGCATTTTTTCCAGAGTCGGGCAGTTTTTAGCCAGCATGTTTTCTTTGTTTATCGTGCTAGTTATAACTTTTTATATTTTAGCTGAAGAAAATGCGACTAAGAGAATTTTTCATTCCATTTTGCCAAGCCAGTATTTGCCTTATATTTATCAGGTCTTTAGCCGTATCCAAACGAAATTAGGGTTATGGTTGCGCGGACAATTGGCTTTAAGTTTTATAGTTTTTCTTTTGGTTTATATAGGCCTTCTGCTTTTAGGCGTTAAATATGCTTTGATCTTAGGAATAATCGCTGGGTTATTTGAATTTATCCCTTACTTAGGCCCAATTTTTTCCGGATTTATTGCGGTTTCTCTGACTTTTTTCCAATCGCCAATTTTGGCCCTATTGGTCTTAATTTTATATATTGTAATTCAGGTTATAGAAAATAATATTTTAGTGCCTAAAATTATGCAAAGGGCAGTTGGTTTAAATCCCGTAGTAAGCATTACAGCTTTATTAATAGGCGGTAATCTAGGAGGAGTAATTGGCGCAATTTTAGCTATACCAGTTGCGACAGCCTTAAGCGTTTTTGCCCAAGATTTTCTGGAAAGAAAAAGGGGAGAAGAATTAATGCTCGAAGAATAAATTAATTTTATAAAATGACAAGATTAGAAGAAAACAGTAAAGATCAGGTGGGGGCATTACAGAATGAAATAGAAAGTTTGAAAAAAAATTTAAAAAGGAAGCAAAGTAAAAAACTATTAAATTGCGGCACTTGCTTGCTGCTTTTTGTGTTTTTTTGTTTATTATTAGGCGGTTGTCTGGCTTATGCCCTGGCCAAAAGCGGTTTAGCCGTGATTCCATATTTGACCAAATATTATTATCGAGAACCAGAGCCAAGCTATTTGGTTAATACTGATAAATTAAGCATAGGTGATAAAAATCTAGCCAATTTAATCCAGAAAGCAGGGCAAGCAGAAGCTTTAAAGCAAGAAAAAATTACAGATATTAAAATAAAGATAGAATTAAGCGAAGCTCAAACCACTTCATTCTTAAGAGAGCAAATTCAAAATAACAGCGCCTTTAAAGGTAAAATAGATTATATTCAAGCAGCGATTTTGGCAGACAGCTTGGAATTATTTATCAAGCTAAAAGAGCCTAAGATTTTTTTGACTTTTAATGTTCTACCAAAAGTGAAAAATAATAAGCTTGATTTAGAGCTTAAAAATTTTAAAATTGGTAATTTAAAAATGCCCAGATTTATTGGCAGTCTTGGCTCGATGTATTTATTGGAGCAGAGTACAAATAAACTTTTAGCTTCACTGGCTGGGAATTTTCAATTGGATAATTTAACATTAGCTCCCATATCTATCATCGTAGAAATATTATTTAAGCAAATAAAGCCCTAAAATAATGCTTGGAAAAAGATTAACAGTATTTTTATGTCCGCTGCTGATTTTTATCAGCTTAGAGTTGATATTCATTAATTTAAAACACATTTATTATTTGTTGGCAGCTATTACGCTTTTTTTAATTTTTATTTTTAAGTATTTAATCAAAGAGCGTTTTTTTAGCCGCGACTTTTGGTATTTAGTAATTCTGCCGCTACTCTTGTTTTATGCAACAGTTGCCTTTCTTTTACTTTTAAACTCCGATTTTTCTAAACATGTTATAATTGCGCTTTTTTCTTTGATTCTGGGCGTATACTTAGAAAACATTTTTTTGTTTTTTTATTATCCTTTAAAATACATACCGAATTCCCAAGAAAATCTAGCGGTTTTTATCAGCTTATTAATTTTTTTTCTGCTAGCCATTGATTTAAACTCTTTTAACATTTTCTTAAACTTACCGCTGTGGTTATTGTCATTGATTCTAATTTTGGTAGTATCCATATTAATTCTACAAGCATTTTGGAGTAATAAAATAAAAACCGAATTAAGATTTATTTATTTGATGGTAATAAATATTATTATACTTGAAGTATTTTGGGCATTAACTTTTTTACCAGCTAATTTTTATATCAGCAGTATAATTTTAACTATTTTATTTTATTTAATCTGGGGAGTTTTTAAGGCCCAATTAATCCAGCAATTAGAAAAGAAACTAATCAGGCGTTATTTGATTATTACACTAATTTTATTAATCTTAGTCATCTTTACATCTAATTGGAGCTAATTTATTTAAATTTATGAAATTAGAAATTAAAAAAATGATCAGGCCGAAATTTTTGCTTTTTATTGGTTTAATGCTAATTGTAAGTTTTTTAGCCGGTATTTTTGGCGAACTTTTCGCTAAGCTTTATTTGTCTAAATTATCATTTTTTAGCGATTTATATTTTACCGGAGCGACAAATTTGGGGTCAAAAGAAATTGTAATTAGAGAGCCAAGAAAAGTAGTTGTGGAACAAGATTTAATTTTAGCTCAAATTCAAAATGAAATCAGCCCGGCCACGGTCAGTATTTATAGAAAAAAAATTGCCAAAAATCTTTTAGACAAGGCTTATTTGCCCAGTGATTATTTGGCTCCGGCAGTAGTTTTAACAAATGATGGCTGGTTAATTAGTCAGAAGAATAATCAAGTTTCAATCAGGGATAGCATAATTGTTACTGCTGATAAAAAAGAATATCAGATAGAAAAGATAGTTGAAGATGCTAAAACAAATATAATTTTTATTAAAATTTTTGCCCAAAATTTGGCAGTAACAAAGTTTGCTGATAGTCAAAAAATAACCGATAGCCAGCAGATCGCTGTTTATAATAAGTATTATGATCAATTAAATTTAGCCAATATTTTGGATCCCAAATATAAGCCAATTACCAATAAATTCAGCTTAGTCCAATCTGATCAAGATTTAAATAATTATATTTTATTAAATAAAAATTTTAAGACGGAATTAATCGGAGCGCCACTTTATAATTTTAGTAGCGAATTGATTGGCTTTTTAGCTACTAGCGATCAAGTAATGCCGATTAATTATATTGCGCCGATTATTAATCAGGTCCTAAAAGGTGAAGATCTCAAAAGGCCGTATTTAGGCATTAACTATTTAAATTTAAGTGAAATTTCAGGATTATCAGAGGAAGATAGTCAAGGTGTTATTAATGGTGTATTGCTTTGGCCAGATGAAAGTGGACTTGCGCTTAAAAATGACAGTCCTTTATTAAATAAACTTGTTAAAGGCGATATAATTATAAGCCTAGAAGATCAGCAGCTTGATAAAAATAATGACCTGCAGGATTTATTATTTGAATATAAAAGCGGTCAGGAAATAAGGCTAAAATACCTCCGTGAGAAGAAAGAGGATGAATTAAGTGTAATTCTTAAATAGCCGATAAAATATCTAAAATTAGCCATAAAGTATTCCTTTTAGGCCTAAAAATCCTCGTTTTTTGGGGATTTTTAGTTAGTAGCTATTGACAAATTTAGAATATTGTGATATTATTTAGAAATAATAAGAAAGGTATAATCTTCTTTACTTTTTTTAGTTTAATTTCAATTATTATGGAAAACTTACAATATTCAAAAATTTTAAGATCAAATTGGGAAATAGTAGCCTTAATCATGGGCATTGCTATACTTTTAGTTTTAGTAGTCAGTTTGCTGCAGCCTTTCCAATATGCTGCTTCAACTAAGATTTTGATTATTCAAAAACAAGAATTAAATACCGATGCTTATACTGCTACAAAATCAGCTGAAAGAATCGGAAAAAATTTGGCTAATATTATTTTTACTTCTTCTTTTTATAACGAAGTAATAGAATCAAATAGTATTTTTAGCGACAAATTTCTTCAAGATAGCAGGGAAAGAAGGAAGCAATGGGATAAAAATGTTGAGGTTAATGTTACCCCCGAAACCGGTATTTTAGAAATTAGCGCTTTTGACGTTGATAAAAGCTATGCTGCTCAGTTAGTCAGATCAATTGCGTATGTTTTAGTCAGCAAGGGTTCTGAATATCATGGCGGCGGTACCAGTGTGGAAATTAAAATCGTTGACGATGTTTTTATGAGCAAATATCCGCAAAGACCAAATATCGTCTTAAACAGCGCTTTGGCAATGTTAATTGGCTTTTTATTTGGTAGTGCTTTAGTGATTTTAAATGCCGCTAAAAAAATTAATGATATTAAAACCCAAAATACCGATACTCGCTATAATAGTTATGAAATACCTCAGCCAGAGACTGATCAGGAATGGCAGAAAATGAGAGCTCAAAAAATAAATGATTTTGGTTTTAATTCCAAAGAGGATAGAAGGAAGCATTTTCAAGGCAAAAGACAAACTGAAATAATTACTATGCATGATCATTTAAATCAATAAATTTCTTAAATATTTCCTAAAAAAACAGCCATCCGGCTGTTTTTTTATTTAATAAGATTATAAATATTTAGTTTGACAAAATTTGATAATTATGTTAAAATTGTTATAGTAAATTTAAGATATATTTCTATGTTTTATCAAAAATTGCCAAAAGATATAGTTTTGGCAATAACTTATAATTGTAATTCAAGATGCAGAATGTGCAATATCTGGAAAACAGAGAATTTGCCTGTTTTAGATTTAGACCAATATAAGAAATTGCCTAATAATTTAAAAGAAGTTAATCTGAGCGGCGGTGAGCCATTTTTAAGACCGGATTTTAATGAAATAGTAAAGATACTAATTGAGTTAAATTCTCGAGTTAGAATAATTATTTCTAGTAATGGCTTTGCCACTGATTTAATTAAAGAAAAAATGCAGGAGATTTTAAAGATTAAGCCAGATATTGGGGTAGGTATTTCTTTGGATGGAATAGGGGAATTACATGATCAGATCAGAGGTGTTCCTGGCGGCTATCAAAAAGTTATTAAAACAATAGAGACTTTAAAAAATATAGGTGTCAAAGATTTAAGATTGGCTTTTACTGCAGGTGATTATAATATTCATGAATTAAATAAGGTATATAATCTTTCCCAAGAACTAGGTATTGAATTTACCTTAGCGGCCGTGCATAATGCTGAAAATTATTTTAATACTGTCGATAATAAGATAACTAAAATCAAGGAATTTGAAAATGAATTTAGAGTCTTAATAAATGCAGAATTAAAGTCCTGGGATATAAAAAGATGGTTGCGTGCTTATTTTGCTTATGCACTTTTAATTTTTATTAAAACCGGTAAAAGACTCCTGCCAAATTATTCAGGCCAGGACAATATATTCATTGATCCCATGGGCAATGTTTATCCGGCTGATGTTTCTGGACACTTAATGGGGAATATAAAAGATTGGAAAAATTTTACTGCTTTATTTAATTCACCAAAAGCTCAGGAATCCATAGCACTAGAAAAAAATAACCAGAACTGGATGATTTGCACTGCCAGAAGCGCTATCAAAAGGCATCCTTTAGTTATTAGCTTATGGATTTTAAAAAGCAAAATATTGGGAGTTAAAATATAAATATGGACTTAATAAAAGATAAAAATTTTTGGATAATTTTGATAATTGTAGGTTTATTAGTAAGTAGCTATGCGCTCGCCAGCACTATGTCTTGGCCTTTATTTTTTCTTGGCATTTTCTTGGCGCTTTTAATCCTTTTCATAATTTATCCGCAAATCGGCTTATATCTAATGGTATTTTTTTACCCTTTCACTTATTTTGAGTTTGTTTATAAAGAAATAAATATTCCTTACGTTGATTTAATCGCCATGATTTTATTCGCCGCTTGGGGCTTGAGAACCGCTTATTTATTTTTGGAAAAAGGCCAAAAATTAAGCTGGAAAAATTTCCCGGCTTGGTATTTTATGCTTTTATTCGTCTTGGCTGCTTTTCTGTCCTTATATAATGTCGAAAGAGAAAATTTTAACTATGCCTTAAAGTATATTTTTCGGCCAATAATCTTTTTTTATTTAATGTATGTAATTTTACCTTTTAATATTATTGACAACCTTAAAAAGTATTTCAGGATTTTAAGGATTTTATTCGTCTTGGGCCTTGGACTAAGCTTAATGGGCGTTTGGTCGATAATTATTTCTACGGCCAGCCAATTAAAAAGAGCAATGCCGACAGAAATTTTCGGTATTTACCCTTTGGGCACCAATCATAATTCTTTGGCTGAAGTTCTGGTTTGTTTAATACCTTTTGCTCTAATTTTGTTTTGGCAGGAGAAAGATACTTTCTTGAAGAATTTATATTTAGTAGGCATGATTTTTATGATTAGTGTAAATTTATTAACTTTATCTAGGGCTGGCTGGCTGGGAATAACATTGGAATTATTGCTTTTAGCAATATTAAAATATCGCCAGGAGGCCAAAAATATATTTACTACCTATTTACCATATTTAAGTTTAGTTTTATTAGCGCCAATTTTATATTTAATGTATAAGTTATTCAGCTTAGGATTTATTGCCCAATCAGATGTCAATAGATTAGATTTGATTGAATTAGCCTTTAAATTATTTAATCTCCATCCGCTCTTTGGCAATGGAGTCGGGACTTTCACAATCCTTGTTTCACAAATCAAATGGTATCTTTTGGAGTATGGTCAAGTAATTGATTCTCATGGCTTTATCTTTAAAACTTTAGCGGAAACAGGTTTATTCGGTGCCATAACCTTTAGCTTGCTTTTAGCTTATATTATATATATTTTATTAAAGGCTTATTTGCAAGATAAAAAAGCGCCCCAAGGAATATTGCTTTTAGGCGGATTTTTGGCTGCAGCCGGCGGCATTGCTTTTCAGCTGTTTAATACCAGTTATTTTATCGCAAAATTATGGCTTCCTGTGGGTCTTGCGCTAACTACTTTAAAGTTTAGTAGTAGTTATTTCTCTAGTAAATTTAAAAAATATGCAAAATAAGATAAAAATTGTTTGTATTATAAATTC
>Ga0315289_10000345_pt1 | contig 72966 bp, 60 predicted proteins | sample YL17G11_40_MG_FD_203452 | JGI IMG/M metagenome (GOLD analysis project Ga0315289, IMG submission 203452) | Sediment microbial communities from Yellowstone Lake, YNP, Wyoming, USA - YL17G11_40 | ecosystem: Environmental > Aquatic > Freshwater > Lake > Sediment | place: USA: Wyoming | collected...
GTCAGCTACTTCGTTGGGTGAGACGCCGTAGTTGTAGTGGGCTTGGCCACGGCTCCTTTGAAAAAACGTGGCCAGTTCCAATGGGACACGCCCATCATCGCCAGGACACCCGATCCGCTTGAGGACGGCTAACGCGGATCGAAGGACGGACTCTGCTGACTTTTGCACCGGCAACAGGGCGTCCTTTTCGCCATCGGACAGACTAAACGTTCCACGTTCGGGTATGCCGTGAATCCAGTAGTGAACCGCGTCCCCGTCAAAGATAAGATCGCAGCAACGAACAAACGTCGGCGCCTCACGAAACATGGCGGGTTCGATCCAATAGATGGCGATCCGGTGTTGACGACCGTTGGAAGCCATCCATCCATCGACACGCCCCGGGGCGATCGGCATCCGAAACTCGCAACGAAACTGGAACAGCCGCAGACTGCCTTCCTGGCTTTGCTCGGCGTACACGATCCTGTGGGTGGCCAGCAGAAAGAGCAGGACAGTGACCTTGCCGGCCGTCCTCGCCGTGCGCGGCGGCCGCGAACCCATTGCTTGGAGCGTGATGAATACCGATGCGAAGGGAGGGCATCTCTCCGGCATAGGTCACTGTCCTTTCCAAGGTCGCGAAGACGTAGGTGCTACGGGTGGCCCTTTCCGCTGCTTGCCAAGTGGGATGCGGCGGAAAGACTCCCGAAGACCGCCAATGCTCTCGCGTCTTGCAGGCCCAAAACGAGGGTAAGAAGGCCGAAGACCTTACTTTTTCACGGATCCCAAATGGACATGGAGACATTCGCATCCGCGTCGCCCGTGGCGCCCGCCTCGTTCGTACCGTATCCGATTGATGCATACGCGCCACAGGAACTTTCGGCACTGACACCGCTGTAGGCGTCAAAGTAGTTCTCCTCGGACTCTAAGCTGTCGCCCGGCGGGTCATCCTCGTCGGTGGTGGGCCCAGGATAGGAGACGCTGGCACTGGCGGATACGCCGCCAAGCGGCGTGCTTCCGCTGCCACCGCCGCTGGCGGAGGCGCCGGAACCGTTGCTGTCAACGTACGTAGCGTAGGCCGAGGCATCCCAGCTACAGGTGTACACGCACCAGGTACCTTGAGTGGTGTAAGTGTCCACCGATGCCCAGTAAACGGCTCCTGAACTGGGGTAGCTACTGTTTGCGATAGCCACCGCCCAACAGGATGTGCCCCATCCATCCCCGCCCGCATACCCGTAGTCATCGCCGCCGCCGTCGTAATCCGTCAGGATTTCCGCCAGCACCGCGGGCGAGGCAACGAGCATCAGGATTGCACAAAGACAAGCATACCAAACAGACGACTTCATGGTCGTACTCCTTCACTTGTGATGTCCTCAGATTGAACCTTCACTCTCTACTGCGATCCGACCTGGCTCAGGTCATACGCATCACCTCCTTGTATTCAGCAGGAAGATACCACACGGATTTCGGATCGATCCTATGCTAAATGCGCGCATACTCCCCACACCTGCTTCGAAACGGGCCTGCCGAATATCAACTCCAGGGGCTGCGCCCTCGGTCTATGTCGGCGATCACAGGCACCGACCGTTGGAGGACCAGGAGCGCGAACCTTCCGCGCACCTCAGTAGTCTTTAAAGCCGCGCATCCATTTGGGCCAATCCTGGGGCTTGACGCCGCCGGCCTTAGTCCAGCGGCCCGCCGTGTCGGACTCCCTGTACCACTTCAACGTCCAGAGCTCTTTGAGTCCCACCGGTCGCACGGACCAATCGAGAAAGAGACCATTCACAGAGCCGCCGTGACGACTCATGCAGACGGAGTTCATACCGGGGCCATAGGGGCCGTCGGGGCCGGGTGGCGGCGCCTCCTCGGTCGGTCGAGCACTACACCACGCGAACTTCGCGTCCAGCAGGACGGGAATGGCCGGCCTGCCTCGCAGGGACAGCAGGTCCGGATAGGAGGCCCGCCTGTCGCTGTTGAGCGACCGGTTCACACTGAAGCCGAAGAACAGCCAGTCGTTGAATCCGTAGCTGCCCTGAAACACCGGCGCGGGGATCGTGAGTTCCCACGCGGCAAATGCCGATCCGTGCCTTCCTTGGCCCTGCGCAAAAGAATATGCAGTCGTGCGCCCCGTCATTGGATCCACGTTCGCGGGGGGGCGGGTGGCCATCGGGCAGTAGGCGATGTCCCTGGTGTGAAAGTGGTGGAACGAATCCTGCGGCTCATTCGCGTCTTTGCCGCTGAGGTAAGCGCCGCGCAGGAGCCACAGGCCATGGCCCTGGGTGGGGAATCGTCCCCCATGATCCTCCGTATAGGCCGTCAGGGCCATGCCCCATTGGCGCAGGCGGGACTGGCACACCATCGCTTTGGCTTGCCTTCTCGCCGACTGTAGGCCTGGGATCAAGACGGCCATCAGCAGGGCGATGATCGCGATCACGACCAGTAGCTCGATGAGGGTGAAGCCGCTGGATTTCGTGGACGATGATTGACGATTGACGATTGCGTTGCAGCACGGCTGGAACCCGCACGAGTCGGGCTGGCCATCCGCTCTGTGGCTGCCCCTACCCCTCATGGCTCTGGCTCCTGCGCCGTCTCCAACAGAGCGCCCAGCAGAAAACCAAGATACTCGGTCTGCCAAACCGCCACTCCCAACCGCCTCTCCTGGGCCCGTGCCTCAGCCTGCGACTGCATCCGCTGTTTCAGGGCCGCACTCTGCTCGGCCACGGCATCGCGGTAGTACTGCGGAGCGGCAGGGATCAGCGACCACATCTGCCCCCCAACTGGTCCAGACTTCGCTTGGCGAGCAGATAGTCCGGATGGGGGTTGGCGGACGGGACCTGGGTCTTCCTGGCCGTAGTGGGAGCGCCGCCTCCGAGCTGCCGCCACAGGTCGACACGGACATAGCGCAACTGCGTCCATCGTTCTTGGAGCCGGCTCACCTGGTCTCCGGTAAGTGGCTGGCGAAAGACGGGCAGCAGCGGGGCTTCGATGCCACGATAGCGCTCGGCGAGATGATCCGCCTTGGCTGTCTGCACCATGTTCGGGTCGAGAAATGGGAATTGCGTCAGCAGTGCACCTGCGGCGTGGTCCAGCAGGCTCCTATACTGATCCCGCAGTTTCTGCTTTTCTTCCGCGGAAGGAAGCTCCGCGCTCATCAGGCTCTCGACGTACCAGCGGATTTGGGCCCGATACACGTCGAACAGGAACCGGTCCTGGCCCTTCCTGAGGCCCTCCCAATGTGTGCCAAATCCGTCCCGCACGATCCGCAATCGCTCGGCATATCGCGGGCGATCTTGGTGGCTGATAGTCGCCGCACGAATCGTGTCCAAGTACTCCTGTTGCCACGCATCCGGCCAAGGGGCAGGCGACTTGGCCATGCACTCCCGGACGGCTGCCAGGGTCTGTTCCGTGGGGCCGGGCTCAGCGGCGTCGGCCGTTGCGACTACGACTTCTGTCCGCAGGGTAGCGATGGCAACCACAACGAGAAACGCCGTGAGCGTGAAGCCTTCCGGCCTGCCCCGAGGGTTTGCCTCCCGCCGCTTCAACGCCTTGATCCATTGGGCCATCATGACTTTCATTCCGCTCACATGTCAGTCCTGACGGACTCGCCGATTCTGCCCTATTCTATATATAAAGAGTCTCCAAGAGAGCGAAATTCGACAGAAAAATGGCAGGCAGACGGGGGGGGGACTCTCTGGTTGCGCAAAGCCCCTCACCGAAACGACTTACGACGTTGAGAATTTTGCGGGTCTTTTACATCCCGAGCGGCCGGCGGCTCGACGCCGTAGCGTTCGCGAAGCCGGCGGATAATTCGCTCGAGCCTTTTGTAGGCCACCTTTTGGGAGCACCCGGCTCGGCGGGCGACCGCCGCGATGGACAGGCCGTCCAAAAACCGCAGTCTGAGCAATTCCGCTTCTCCGGGCGGTAGCGTGGTGAGGATATTCTCGACTTGGGCACGTATCTCGCTCGATTCGCCCTCCTCGGACAGGTCTTTCGGCTCACGCCCAAGCATCTCGTCTGCCGTGATGGCGTCCTGCAACAGTTTTCCCAGAAAATCGCGTTCTCGCGCCACCCGGCGTCGATAGCGAGCCAGGGCGTTTGCGGTAGCGGTGGTGATATATGCTTTCAGATCGTCCGGTGGAGCGCCTCGCGCCAGCCGCACAAAGACTTCCTCAGCAAGGTCGTCCGCATCTTGTGCGTTTGCCACTCTGGCGGCAAACCAAGACCTGATTTGCGGATAGAACTCCTCGCGGAGTTCGGCCCATGCCGCTGATCCGGAACGCTCTCGACCGGATCGCGTTGCCCGCCGCTTTCTTCTCCCGCTCATCGTCGCGCTCTTCCCCCAAATCCAACCATGCCCCAAGGCCCCTTTTGTTATAAGGCGATTCTCACAGACCCGACGTAGATGCAATTCCGCCGAGTCTCGCCGGGCACGAGGCTGCATCGCGCGAATTTCCCTTGAGGTAGGGTACTGCGTTTGTTAAGATGGGTAGGTGCAATCATCGGAGTGCATCGAAGCTAAACACCAGGAGTGTGGTCGGGTTTCCACTCGCGACGGTCGCGTTCCATGCTCCTGCCGGATAGCAGCGGATCGCCGCTCGCGAACCACGAATCAGCAGCCATAAGTCCCGAATCGGAAGGAGGACAGTCATGTTCCAGAAGGTGGCATTTCTTTGTCTGGCGTTGGGGTTGTGCCTGACGCCGGCGGTACAAGCCGCCAACCTCATCCTGGTGACCGAGACCCGGGACGTGGACGTCAACGGCACCCAGGACGACATTGGACTGGAGGAGTTTCTCAAGAGTCTGGGGCACCAGGTGGATGTCCGGCGTGGCAACTGGCTGACCCTCGATGCTGCCAAAATCGCGACCCTCAATGCCGCCGACCTGGTCATCGTGAGCCGCTCCGTCAGCAGCGGCAGCTATGACGACGATGCCACCGAAATCGCCAGTTGGAACGGCCTGACATCGCCGATGCTCAGTGTGGTGGCATACCTGGCGCGGGGGACGAGCAGTACCTACCGGTGGTATTGGCTGAATTCTTCCGCCACCAACAATCTCGTCGGCCCCAGAATGCAGGTGGTGGAGCCCAAGCACCCGATCTTCAGAGGAATTCCGCTGGATGCGAGCAATCAGGTGGACGCCGTGGATGGGACGACCGGGACGGGTCAGACGACGTTCAACGGCACCATCGACGCCGGCAACGGCAAACTGCTCGCCAAGACGGCGACGGGGACCAATGCCTGGATCGTGGAATGGGAGCCTGGGATTCCGTACTACGCGGGTTCCCCCGGTACGCCGGGGGCCAAGCGAATCCTGTACTCCTCCGGTACGCAGGAATCCGGGGCCACGCCCTGGGGGGCCTTCAATCTTACCGAAAACGGCAAGAAGATCATGGTCAACGCGATCAACTACCTGTTGGGCATATCCACCGTGCCGGGGCTGGCCACTCAGCCGGCGCCAGCCGTCGACCAGACGGACGTGCCTCTTGACGTGGCCCTGAGCTGGACGCCGGGCGAGTTCGCGCAGACCCACGATGTGTACGTCGGACCTTCCGCCGCCGATGTCAACAACGCCAGCCGGAGCAATCCGCTGGGTGTGCTGACGGGCCAGGATCAGAGCGCGAACAGCTTCGCTCCCGCGAATCTTCGGTACGGGCAGACCTATTACTGGCGCGTCGACGAAGTCAATGCCCCGCCCAGCACAACGATCATCAAGGGCGAGATCTGGAGCTTCATCGTCGAGCCGCTCGGCTATGCGATCACGAATATGACCGCCACCGCCGCCAGCTCCCAGGCGGGCATGGGGCCGGAAAACACCGTCAACGGCTCCGGCCTCGACCAGAATGACGGACATTCGACCGACGCGATGCAAATGTGGATGAGTGGCGGCGTACAGCCGAACTGGATCCAGTACCAATTCGACAAGGTCTACAAGCTCCACGAGCTGTGGGTCTGGAACACCAATCAGGTGATCGAAAGCGTTGTCAGCTTCGGCGCCAAAGGCGTCAAGATCGAGTATTCGGCCGATGGCAGCACCTGGGCTGAGCTGCCGGGAGTCCCCGAGTTCGCGCAGGCGCCGGGTCTGGCCGGTTACACTCACAACACGACCGTCAATCTCGGCGGCATCTCCGCGCAATATGTCAAGCTGACGATCGAAACCACCTGGGGTGGTCTGCCGCAGACCGGTTTGAGCGAAGTCCGGTTCTTCTCCATTCCCGTGCAGGCCCGGGAGCCTCAGCCGGCCAGTGGCGGCACGGGCGTGGCCCTCGACGCCACGCTGAACTGGCGGCCGGGACGGGAAGCGGCGTCCCACAACGTGTACTTTGGCACCGACAAGGACGCTGTGACGAATGGCACGACACCGGCGGTGACCCTCACCGAGCACCAGTACAACCCCGCCGACCTGCTGTTCGGGACGACCTACTATTGGAAGGTGGACGAGATCGGGGCCGCGGCGACGCCGGGCACCCAGGCCGGAGAGGTCTGGAGCTTCACGACAAGAGAGTACACCACCGTCGAAGATTTCGAGAGCTACACCGATGACATAGAGGCCAAGACCACCATCTTCGATACTTGGATCGATGGCGTGACCAACGGTCTGAGCGGTTCGACGGTGGGCTACCTGCAGGCGCCGTTTGCCGAGCGGACCATTGTTCACAGCGGCAAGCAAGCCATGCCCTTGGAATACAACAACGTCAAGACGCCGTACTACAGTGAGACCGAGCGGACCTTCGCGCCGGTGCAGAACTGGACCGGCAACGGGGCCAACACCCTGGTGTTGTACTTCCAAGGCCGGGCCGCCGGGTTCCTCGATAAGGGGGCCGGCAGCTTCGTCGTGGGCGGCGGCGGGACGGATATTTGGAATGTGGCGGATCAGTTCCGCTTTGCGGCCAAGCGGCTCGCCGGTAACGGTGCCATCGTGGCCAAAGTCGAGGGTGTCGTGAACACCGATCCGTGGGCCAAAGCCGGCGTGATGATCCGGGAGAACCTGACGCCCGGTTCGAAGTTCGCGGCGGTCTACGCCACGCCGGGCAACGCCGTTCGCTACCAGGCCCGTCTGTTGACGGACTCGGCGGCGACCAGCGACACGGCGGTGGCAACGGCGGAGCAGATTGCTCTCAAGACCCCGGTCTGGGTCAAGATCGAGCGGACAGGCAACAGTCTCAACGGCTATTACTCGACCGATGGTGTCAAGTGGACGGCCATGTCCTGGAACCCGCAAACGATCAACATGGCCGCTGCCAGCGTCTACATCGGTCTGTGTGTGACCAGCCACAATGCCAACGCTCTGACGATGGGCGAATTCTCGAACGTTGCCACCACGGGCGGGGTTACGGGCGCTTGGGAAGTGGCCGAGATCGGCGTGGCGCAGCCGGGCAACGCGGCGGGTCAGTTATACGTGGTCGTGCAGGACAGTGCCGGCAAGAGTAAGGTGGTCAATCACCCCGATCCGGCGGCGACGACTCTGGTGGGCTGGCAGGAGTGGCAGATCCCACTGAGCGATCTGAGCGGCGTGAACCTGGCGGCGGTGAAGAAGCTGACCATTGGCGTGGGCGACCGCGCCAACCCGAAAGCGGGCGGCGCCGGGCGGCTTTACCTCGATGACATCGGCTTCGGCCGTCCGGTTGGGCAGTGATCCGGATAGTTCAACCTCGGTCTATGACTTCTTCGAAGGAGGAACACTATGTGCAGACAACTGATGTGTGGAACGCTCCTTGTGGTGGCGATGGGGTTGGCCGGCGGCTCAGCTCAGGCCGGTGTCAGTTATGCAGACCCGGCCGGCGGCTGGGCGTACATCTATACCGGTGACCAGTGTCTGACGCCTTTCGCGGCGTGCCTGGACGGGAAATGGAATCATAACGACGCCGCGGCGGGTGGCTCCGACGCCTGGGACGGCTCGGCGCCCGGCCAGACGGGCGCCGCGGGCGCTTCGCCTGCGCCAGGTGGCGCCGGGATCTTCAAGGACGGAGATGCGAGCTTTCTTCGGATTCAGGATCCCGGAGACCCCCGAAGTGCCCCGGGCGGCGGCTGGGCCGATCCCGGCAACCGCAAGATCACGCTCACGCATGACATCAGCAACGAGGTGGCCAAGCCGACCACGATTGTCGATGACGGCGTCACCCTGAGCTTCCGCGCGCGGATTCCCACGACACCTCCCCTGGACCCCCTGTATCCTGCCAACGGCGGGCCTTTGCCTTGGGTGACGGCCGGCTACAATATCCATGACGACGGCTACGGGGCGTTCTGCATCAAGCAGGGACGGACCGGCATGGGCATCGTCAGCTTCTCGCTGGCCGTGGATACGGATGAGGGCGACATCTCCGGCAACGGCTTGACGATGAACAAACGAGTCGGCACCGCCATCAGCGCCAACGTAGATTCCTACGACGCCGGCGGGACCGAGAACACCCTGACCGGATTCGACCCGACGAAATGGCACGAGTTCTGGATTCAGGTCGTGAAAGACACCTCCGGCGGTGGTACGCACAAGGTCACCATCTGGATGGATGGGGACGTGGCGAATCCGAAGATCTTCCACGTCACGGCGGGCACCAAGCACGAAGGGGCGTACGATTCCTGGGGCGGCTATCTCGCCATGAGCCTCGGCCGGACGGGAATCGCCGGCTCCCAGGACGTGGATTTCTTCGCCTACAAGGCGGGTCTTCACGCGCCGCTCCCGGCCCGGGACTTGGCACTGGCGTGGCAACCTGTCCCCGGGGACAAGAAGACGGATGTGCTGGTCGACACGATTTTGAGCTGGAACCCGAGCGATTCCGCGTCCAAGCACGACGTGTACTTTGGTACCGACGCCGATGCCGTCGCCAAGGCTACCAGCGCCGACCCGATGGGCGTGCTGGTGAGCCAGGGCCAAAGCGGGACGACCTACGAGCCGGCCAGCCGTTTCCAGTACGGCAAGACCTACTATTGGCGGGTGGACGAGATCGGTGCAGCCCCCGCGGCCACGGTCTCCAAGGGGGCGGTGTGGAGCTTCTCCACCGAGCCGTATGGTCTGCCCCTCACGAACGTGACGGCCACGGCCTCCGGCTCCCAGCCCGGCATGGGCCCGGAGAACACCGTCAACGGCTCCGGACTGAACGCGAGCGACCAGCACGGGACCGAGCCGAGCACCATGTGGATCGGCGCCGGCGGGCCGCCGACGTGGATTCAGTTCACACTCGACAAAGCCTACAAGCTGGACGAGATGAAGGTCTGGAACTCCAACCAGGTCGTCGAGAGCATCGTCGGGTTTGGGGCCAAGAGCGTCAAAGTGGAGTACTCCGCCGACGGGAACGCTTGGACCGAAGTGCCGGGCGCGCCCGAGTTCGCCCGGGCCAGCGGTCTGGCTGACTATGCCGCGAACACGACCGTTCGTTTCGGCGGGGTGTTCGCCCAGTACGTCAAGCTGACCATCAACAGCACCTGGGGCGGCATCCCGCAGTGCGGCTTGAGCGAGGTCCGATTCTTCTATGTTCCGGTGCAGGCCAGCCAGCCCGCGCCGGCGGCCGGGGCCACAGGTGTCGATCTGGAGGCTGTCCTGAGCTGGCGGCCGGGACATGAGGCTGTCTCCCACAAGGTTACGCTGGGCACGGACCAGCAGGCCGTGACGGCCGGCACGGCGCCGGCCGGCACAGTCACCAAACCCCGTTACGAGCCTGCCTCCCTCGAGTACGGAACGACCTATTACTGGAAAGTGAGCGAGGTCAATGAGGCGGCGACCCCCAGTGCCTGGGACAGCGACGTCTGGAGCTTCGCGACGAAGGAGTACACCGCGATCGAGGCTTTCGAGAGCTATACCGACGATGAAGGCAGTCGCATCTACGAGACCTGGGTCGATGGCTGGACCAACAACACCGGCTCCGTCGTCGGCTACCTGCAAGCCCCGTTCGCTGAGCGAACGATCATTCATGGCGGCGCGCAGTCAATGCCGCTGGAATACAACAACATCAAGACGCCGTACTACAGCGAAACCGAGCGGACCTTCGCGCCGGTGCAAGACTGGACCACCAACGGGGCCGACACCCTGGCGCTCTACTTCCGGGGCCGGGCCGTGGCGTTCCTCGAGAAACCGGCCGGCAATATGGTCCTGGGCGGCGGCGGCACGGACATCTGGAACAACGCGGATCAGTTCCGCTTTGCCTTCAAGCGTCTCAGCGGCAGCGGCACCATCGTGGCCCGGATTGACAGCCTGGGCAGGAGCGACCCGTGGGCGAAGGCGGGCGTGATGATTCGCGAGAGTCTGGCGGCCGGCTCACGGTACGCGATTGTCCTGGCGTCGCCCGACAACGGCGTCCGGTTCCAGGCCCGCGCGATGACGGACGTGGCGGCGGTCAGCGATACGGCGGTTGCCACGCCGGAGCAGATCGCGCTCAAGACGCCGGTCTGGGTCAAGCTGGAGCGAACGGGCGGCAATTTCAGTGGCTTCTACTCGACCGATGGTGTGAAGTGGACCGCGATGGCCTGGAACCCGCAAGCGATCAACATGGTCGCGCCCAGCGTCTACATCGGTCTGGCGGTCACCAGCCACAATGCCACTGCAACAACAACCGCCGAATTCTCGAACGTCGCCACCACCGGCGGCGTCACGGGAGCGTGGGAAGCGCAGGCCATCGGTGTGGCGCAGCCCAGCAACGCGGCGGGACAGTTGTACGTGGTGGTGCAGGACAGCGCCGGCAAGAGCAAGCTGGTCAACCACCCCGATCCGGCGGCGACCACCGCCACGACTTGGCAGGAGTGGCGCATCCCGTTGAGTGAGTTCACCTCGGCGGGCGTCAAGCTGACAGCGGTCAAGAAGCTGGTCATCGGCGTTGGCGACCGGGCCAGCCCGAAGGCGGATGGCGCCGGCATGCTCTACATAGACGATATCGGCTTCGGCCGCCCGGCGCAGGCGAAATAGCCCGACCGGTCCCAGGTGAATCCAGGGTTGAAAACGGGGCCTGTGTCGAAGGACATGGGCCCCATTTCTCTTGTCGGACAGCCACAAGGGCCGATAATTCTCTTGAAAGGGCACGCCCAAATGTGGTAGAGATATAGAAGGCTCGATTCGGTAGTTTCGTCGGCAGGCAACGCCCGCAGCGCCGCTGCGCGTCGGGGTCTGATCGGTACGCATGTATCGTTTTTTCCTTCAGTGACGTTTGTAGCCGTCCGATACAGAGGAGACGTGCAATTCGAAGTTCCGGGCGACGCAACGTGCAACATAGTCTCTCATCTCTGAAAGGGCACAACCATGCCTGACAAGAAGTGGATTTCCCTGGTGTGCAGCATCTATGGAGCGGCACTGCTTCTGCCGGCGCTGGCCGGGGCGGCGGCGCCGGACCCGGATGTGCTGTGGTGGAAGTTCGATGAGGGCGCGGGCACCGTGGTCAAAGACAGCTCCGGCAAGGGCCATGATGGCGTTATTACCGGGGCCACCTGGAAGTCGGGCGGCGTCGGCGGCCTGGGCTACTGCCTGGACTTCCCCGGCAAGATCACCTCGATGGTGGAAGACGCGACCGCCGCCTCCGATCTCAATGGCCTGGGGGCCATCACGGTTACCATGTGGATCAAATCCCGGGTCACCAATTCGGACAACGGGTTCATCGATGCTGAGGTTCCGGACGGTAGCGACAGCTTTGTCACGATGCGGTACGACGCCGCCGGTGGCAATGGCGGCGGTACGAACGTCCTGAAAATGGGCATCACCAGTACGAGCGGGGAGCAGCAGTTGGAGACGTCCAGCGGTCTGCAAACGACCGAATGGCAGCATGTGGCCCTGACCTGGAAAGGGGGCGTCGCCCTCAATTTCTACAATAACGGGAAGCTCGACAAGCCCTCGAACGTGCAAGCCCAGAACACGGGAACCATCTCCGGGTGCACCACCCTGATCGTCGGGCGTGGCGCCAAGGATCTGGCGGGCAATCCCGGCACGGGTTGGAATGGGCTGATCGATGACGTGCGGATTTATAGCACGGTTCTGACGGAGACCCAGATCGCGGAGATCGCGGCGAATAAGCCGATAGCGTTCAAGGCCTCCGAGCCGACTCCGGCGGACAGGGCCATAGGTGTTGCGACTCCTCTGCTGCAGTGGAAGAAGGGCGACACCGCGGTCTTCCACAACGTCTATCTTGGTACGACGCCGGACCTGACGGAAGCCAACCTCGTGGGCAAGAGTCAGCCCTTCGCGCTGTACTACGCGGTGGCGGGCCTGACGCCGGGCGCCACGTACTATTGGCGGGTGGACGAGATCGAGGCCGACATGAAGACGGTGCGCACGGGCGATGTCTGGTCGTTCGTCGCGCAGGCCGTGACGGCGTATTATCCGACGCCGGCAGACAAGTCGCCGGATGTCGCGCCGGGATCCGCGTTGACCTGGCAGGCAGGCCTGACCGCCCTGAAGCACCATCTGTATTTCGGGACCAGTCTCGACGATGTCACCAACGGCACGGCCGGCACCGACAAAGGCGAGTTGACGGCTGCGACTTTCACCCCGCCGGCCCTCGACAGCGTGACGACCTACTACTGGCGTGTGGATGAGTTGGGACCGGGCGGCGCCGTCAAGACGGGGGCAGTCTGGAGCTTCACCACATCTCTGCCTGTGGACGACTTCGAGAGCTACACAGACCAAGCCGGCCAGGAGATCTTCTTGACCTGGATCGATGGCTTCACGGACGGCACGAATGGTTCGACCGTCGGCTATCTGACGGCGACGAACGGGACCTTCGGCGAAACGACGATTGTCCACAGCGGCAAGCAGTCCATGCCGATGGACTACAATAACGTCAAGTCGCCTTTCTACAGTGAGACGTACCAGGAATTCGCCCCGGTACAGAACTGGACGGCCAATGAGCTGTCCGACCTGCGGTTGGACTTCCGCGGCGTGGCGACCAATGGCGCCGACGTGCTCTATGTGGTTGTCGAGGACAGCGGCGGCAAGAGCGCGGTGGCGGTCAAGGCCGACCCGGCGGCGGTCAAGGCGACCACCTGGACGGAGTGGAAGATTCCGCTCAGCAGCCTCACGGGCGTCAATCTGGCCAAGGTCAAGAGGCTGTACATCGGTGTGGGCGACCGCGCGAGTCCCGTCAAAGGCGGCGCCGGTCGCATCTACATCGACGACATCCGTCTGACCAAGCCGTAGCCCACCGGGGGAACATTGGCCTGCCCTCAGACGGCTCCCAGGGCCGTGGCAGCAACGGGGCCTGTACCGCCAAAGCACGGGCCCCTTCAGGGTTTCAAAAGATCGGGGTGTGTTGTTACGAACAAGGTTTGGAAGGGGTGTGAGTATGTGGCGTAAGACAACGGTAGTGCTTCTGGCGGCAAGTCTCTGTCTGGCGGCTGGGGTGACGAACGGTGCATCTTTCAGCGTGAAGGTCAATTTCCAGTCCAACTCGCAGGGGGATCGGTCGGTTCCCGCCGGGTATCTGCCCGACTACGGTCTGCCTTTCGGCGACCGGGGCAACGGCTTCAGCTACGGCTGGAACCGCGACATCTCGGCGGACGCCCGCGACCGCAACTCGGCCAACTCCCATGGCGATCAGCGCTATGACACGCTGATTCACTTCCAGAAGGCCGCCGACGCGATCTGGGAGATCGTCATCCCGAACGGCAAGTACGATGTCCTCATCCTCTCGGGTGACCCGGATAACACGGACCAGACGAACACGCTGAATGTAGAGAACGTGATTGTCGTGGACCCTAACGGGCAGACGGGCAATTGGGACAAGTACAACGTGCCCGTGACCGTGGCGGATGGCCGGTTGACGGTCAAGCCGGCCCCGGGCTCGGCCAACGCCAAGATTGCCTTCATCGAAATCTCGGAATGGACCGGCAAGGCCAAGAACCCCAACCCGGCGAATGGCGCGGTCGGCGTCGCCACTCCTCTGTTCCAGTGGACCAAAGGCGACACGGCGGTTTTCCACAACGTCTATGTGGCGACGACGCCGGAGCTGGCGGAAGCGAACCTCTTGGGCAAGAATCAACCCTTTACCCTGTACTATCATGTGGCGGGGCTGGAGCCGGGCGCTACGTACTACTGGCGTGTGGATGAGATCGAGGCCGACATGACGACGGTCCGCACGGGCGATGTCTGGACTTTCGTGGCGCAGGACGTGAAGGCGTATTATCCCACGCCGGTGGATAAGTCGTCGGATGTCGCGCCGACTGCGGCGTTGACCTGGCAGGTGGGGCTGGCCGCTCTGAAGCATCACCTGTATCTCGGGACCAGTCTCGACGATGTCACCAAGGGCGCGGCGAGCACGGACAAGGGCGAGCTGACGGACGCCACCTACACGCCTACGGGCCTCGACACTGTGACGACCTACTACTGGCGGGTGGATGAGTTGGGGCCGGGTGGCGCCGTCAAGACCGGGGCGGTCTGGAGCTTCACCACGTATCTGCCCGTGGATGACTTCGAGAGCTACACGGATAAGGCCAACGAGGAGATCTTCACAGCCTGGACCGATGGCTTCACGGACGGTACGAATGGCTCGACCGTCGGTTATATGACGGCCACGAATGGGACCTTCGGGGAAACGACGATCGTCCATAGCGGCAAGCAATCCATGCCGATGGACTACAACAACGTCAAAGCGCCGTTCTACAGCGAGGCGTACCAGGAATTTGCCCCGGTGCAGAACTGGACGGTCAGTGAGCTGTCCGACCTGCGGTTGGACTTCCGCGGCGTGGCCACCAACGGTGCCGGCGCGCTGTACGTAGTCGTCGAGGACAACAGCGGCAAGAGCGCGGGGGTCACTCATTCCGACCCGGCGGCGGTCAAGGCGAGCAAGTGGACCGAGTGGAAGATCCCGCTCAGCAGCTTCACGGGCGTCAATCTGGCCAAGGTCAAGAGGCTGTACATCGGCGTGGGCGACCGCAAGGCTCCCACAAAAGGCGGCGCCGGTCGCATCTACCTCGATAACATCCGCCTGACGAAGCCGTAGTCCCAGGAGAAAACGAAGGTCACTGTGGGGCATGTCCCACCGCCGTGACAATGACTCGGGGCCTGTGTCTTCGCACACGGGCCCCTTCGAGGTTTCAGAGCATCGGGATGTATTGTTGTGAACAAGGTTTTGAAGGAGACCAATGATGTACCGGAAATCGTTCGTTCTGTCGATGCTGTTGCTGGGCATGCTGGTCGGCCCGGCGCGGGCGCAGTTGATCACCGGGATCGCGCACCGCAATACCGCGGCGGGCGCCCCCGAGGCGCCGCAAATCGCCACCAATCCGCTCCGTGAGGACGCGCTGTCCTACGTGGACCGGACCCACCAGTACAACGAGGTGCCGGCATTCCTGGTCGGCGCCCAGTACGTCATGCTGGCCAACGACAACAAGGGCCAGGGGACTTACCAGTTGGACGTCACGCTGTCGAAGAATGCCACGATCTACGTGTTCGTGGACAACCGCATGGGCGGCGGGGCGGGCACCAAGGGTGTCAACCCCATCATCACGGGCATGCCGTGGCTGACGACCTTGGGTTTCGTCGACACCGGTGAGGACATCGGCATCGACGAGAGCGGCGACGGGGGGATCAACAATTACTCGTCCGTCTTTGCCGCGGAAGTGAAGGCCGGCACCATCACTCTGGGTGGCGATACCGCGGGCCATGGCGGAAATATGTACGGTGTCGCGGCGCTGCCGCGGGCCGGCGGTAACCAGGCCTACGACCCCGTGCCCGAAGACAAGGCGACCGACGTGCCGCGCGACATCACGCTGGGCTGGCAGCCGGGCGAAACGGCGGCGACGCACAACGTGTACCTGGGTATCGACTTTGCCGATGTCAACAACGCCAGTCTCAAGAATCCCTTGAATGTTCTGGTCGGCGACGGCCAGACGAGGACCACGTTCGAGCCGGTGGGCAATCTCGCCTACGGAAAGACCTATTACTGGCGGGTCGATGAGGTCAACGCGCCGCCCAGCTCCACCGTCTTCAAGGGCGAAGTCTGGTCCTTCACGGTCGAGCCGTATGCCTATCCGATCAAGAACGTGACGGCGACCGCCTCGAGCGCGCAGCCGGGGGCGGGGCCGGAAAAGACGGTGGACGGCTCGGGGCTCAACAGCGCCGATCAGCATTCCACTGAGCTGAACCACATGTGGCTCAGTGGCGGCGCGGCGCCGAACTGGATTCAGTTTGCCTTCGACAAGGCCTACAAGCTGAGCGCGATGTGGGTGTGGAACTCCAACCAGATCATTGAGACCATGATCGGCTTCGGTCTCAAGAGCGTCAAGGTGGAGTACTCCGTGGATGGCAGCACGTGGACCGAGTTGCCGGGTGTGCCTGAGCTCGCCCAGGCGACGGGGCTGCCCACCTACGTCTCCAATACGACCGTCAACTTCGGCGGGGTGTTCGCGAAGTATGTGAAACTGACGGTTCTCAGCGCCTGGGGCACGGTGCCGCAGGTCGGGCTCAGCGAGGTCCGCTTCTTCACGGTCCCCGTCCAGGCCCGCGCGCCGGAACCGGCCGCCGCGGCCACGGGCGTGGCCGTCGATACCGATCTGAACTGGCGGCCCGGACGCGAAGCGGCGTCGCACAACGTCTACTTCAGCACGGACCAACAGGCCGTGAGCGACGGCACCGTGGCCGGCCAGACGGTCACCGGGCACAGCTTCAGTCCCGCCTCTCTCCAGTTAGGGACGACCTACTATTGGCGCGTCGATGAGGTCAACGAGGCTGCCGCGACCAAGGCGTGGGTCGGCGAGATCTGGAGCTTTACCACGGAGGCGTACCGGACCGTGGAGGACTTCGAGAGCTACACGGACGACGAGGGCAGCCGGATCTATGAGACCTGGGCCGATGGCTATGGCACGACCAACAACGGCTCCCAGGTCGGCTACGCCCAGGCGCCGTTCGCCGAGCGGACGATCATTCACGGCGGCAAGCAGGCCATGCCGTTGAACTACGCCAACACGGGGGCCATCACGGTCTCCGAGGCCGTGCGCACTTTCGATACGCCACAGGACTGGACCACCAATGGAGTCAAGAGCCTGTCGCTCTACTTCCAGGGGGCGGCCGGCAACGGCGGACAATTGTATCTGAAGATCAACAACACCAAAGTGTCGTACAACGGCGGGGCCGGCGACATCGCGAAGCTCGCGTGGATACCCTGGAACATCGATTTGTCCACCGTCGGCGGCAACCTGGGCAACGTGACGAAGCTGACGATTGGGGTCGAGGGCGCCGGCGCCAAAGGCGTGGTGTACATTGACGACATCCGGCTCTATCCCAAGACGCCGGAGTTCATTACGCCGGCCGATCCGGGCAAGACGAACCTGGTCGCGCTCTATGCCTTTGAAGGCAATACCAACGACACGTCCGGCCACGGCCTGAACGGCACCATCAAGCAGGCGACCCTGGTCCCCTCCGGCCGAGCCGGCGGCGGGTCCGCGCTGAAGGTCGAGAAAGCCGGCTACGTGGACCTCGGCAATCCTCCGTCCCTGGACTTCGCCGGCGACTGGACGGTGACGGCCTGGTTCAAGACCGCCATGGCCGGCACCGGCGATGCCAACCAGGGAACCATCTTAGGCAAGGGTGGAGACAATACGGGTGGCAAGCGCTATGCCCTGATCATGAATCAGAACACCGAAGGCATCCTCACCCTGGTCGTGGATGACGATGTGACCAGGTACGACGCCAACTCCAAGACCAAGACCAACGACGACCAGTGGCATTTCGTGGCAGGTCAAAGAGAGGGCACGGCCCTGCGGATCTACATTGACGGGCAACTCGAAGGTACGAACACGGTCCCGGCGACCTACGATCTCGCGGGCACGTCGCAGCACAATGCCTATATCGGGGCCAGCACCAACCACACGAATGCCACGCTGTACAAGCTGTTCAGCGGCCTGATCGATGACGTGCGGGTCTACAACCGCGCGTTGTCCCAGGCCGAGATCCTTTGGCTGGCGGGTGCGACCACGCCGGTCGCCAAGCCGTTCTGACGCTGGGGCCCGGCGTACAGGGCCACGGGTTGCCCAGTGAGGAGTATCGAGCGGGGCCTGCGTCCACGCGATGCAGGCCCCGCAGATTGTTGGCGCCGGCGTCAACAGGGCATAGGGGCCCGGTCGTCTTTGGAGGAGCGCTGATGTGTGTGAGAGACTGATTCATCCCCTTCTTCTTGTCTTGGCGCTTGGGCTGATTGGCACAACAGAGGCAGCGTATGATACCGTAGGGGTCTACGACCCGGACGATGAACCCCATCACAACCAAGTGGATCAAAGTGGTACCTATAGCAGCCACACAGGCGATGCCGGCCCTGAAAACGTGATCGATCTGGCGACCTTTCGAGCTCTGATCGGTCCTGCCTTCAATGCGAATGCCGGCGGCGTGGTGAATCTTGAAAATGCGAACGGAAGTCTGGATGGTCAGGACATCATCGCCAAGTTCGGGGCCAGCAAGGCCAAGTCTTTGACGATCTCCAATACCAGCGGCATCATCAACACGGGTTCGTCGGTGAAGAACGGGCGCACGCCGATCTCGGGGGTAGGTCGCCTGGCCAAGACCGATACCGCCAATTTTGCCTTTGCTATTGGCCCCCTTACGGGCGGGAAAGCGGGCGAGGTGGTTACCTATTTCGCCGGATCGTTGCTGGACCGGGACGAGTCGAACCTCGCTCCCAAGGCCACCGCCACCTTCAGTGGTGGGGGCACCGTAACGGCGGTAGCGACCATGTCCGGCGACCCTCCTTCCAATGACCAGGATACGTTCTTCGGCTTCGTGGCCCCGCCGGGCCAAAGCATTGTGAGTGTCGACTTCAATCCCACCGGCGGCCCCTACACCAATCTGGATGATGTGGCGTTTATCACCTCTGCCTTCATTGTGGTCTCCCAAAAAGCCTCCCGGCCGGATCCAGGCAAGGGCCAAATCGATGTGCCTCGCGACGCGGTCCTGAGCTGGGCGCCGGGAGGGTTCGCCAAGACCCACGACGTGTACTTCGGGACGGCCTTCGCCGACGTCAACACCGCCGGCAGGGCCGGGCCCAAGGGCGTACTGGTCAGCCAGGGCCAGGAGGCTGGCACCTATGACCCGCCGGGTCTGCTCGCCTTCGGCCAGACCTATTACTGGAGGGTCGACGAGGTCAATGCCACGCCGGGCGCCGCCATCTACAAGGGCGACGTCTGGAGCTTCACCACCGAGCCCTATGCCTATGCCATCAAGCCCGTCGCCGCCACGGCTTCCAGCTCCGACGCCGGGGTGGGGCCGGAGAATACGATCAATGGCTCCGGGCTTACCAACGGCTTGCACTCGACCGCCAACACGGCGGTGTGGGTCAGCGATAAGACCGGGCCGCAGCCGACGTGGATTCAGTACGCGTTCGATCGGGTCTACAAGCTCTACGAAATGCGCGTGTGGAACTACAACGGCGCCTTCGAGCCGGTGCTGGGCTTTGGGTTCAAGGATGTCGCGATCGAGTATTCCATCGACGGAACGACCTGGACCTTGCTGACAGAGACCCAGTTCGCGCGGGCCCCCGGCCAGGACAGTTATGCCGCCAACACGACCGTGAGCCTCGGGGGTATGGTCGCCAAATTCGTCCGGCTGACCGCCAAGAACAACTGGGGTGGTGTGGCGCCGCAATTCGGCCTGAGCGAAGTGCAGTTCTACTACACCCCCGCCGACCCCCGACAGCCGGTCCCGGCTTCCGGGGCGACCGGGGTGGACGTGAATACCGCGCTGGCCTGGCGCGCGGGACGTGAAGCGGTCTCCCATCAGGTCTACCTCAGCGCCGATCCGAATGCCGTGCGCAGCGGCGCCGCTCCGGTCAAGACCGTGGCCGACCACCGTTTCGACCCCGGCCCGCTGGAACTCGGCCAGACCTACTACTGGAGAGTTGTCGAAGTCAACGAAGCCGCCACTCCCAAGACCTGGGAGGGGGACGTCTGGAGTTTCCTGACGACGGAGTTTCTCCTCGTGGAGAACTTCGAGAGCTACACGGACGATGAGGGCAAACGCATCTACGAGGCCTGGGTCGATGGTTTCGGCTCGACCAACAATGGTTCGCAGGTCGGCTACGCCCAGGCGCCGTTTGCCGAAACGAAGATCATTCACGATGGCAAGCAGTCCATGCCGTTGAACTACAGCAACGCGGGCGCGATCGCGGTTTCCGAAGCCGCGCACACTTTCAATACGCCGCAGAACTGGACCGCCAGCGGCATCAAGAGTCTATCGCTGTGGTTTCAGGGGGCAGCCGGCAATAGCGGCCAATTGTATGTGAAGATCAATAGCGCCAAAGTGCCGTACAACGGCGGTGCAACCGATCTTGCGAAGACCACATGGATGCCCTGGAACATCGACCTGTCCACCGTCGGCGGCAACCTGAGCAACGTGACGAAGCTGACGATTGGGGTGGAGGGCACCGGTGCCAAAGGCGTCGTGTACATCGACGACATCCGGCTCTATCCCAAGGCTCCGGAGTTTGTTACGCCGACCGATCCGGGCAAGGCGAATCTGGCGGCGCTCTATACGTTTGAAGGCAATGTCAACGACAGTTCCGGCCACGGCTTGAATGGCACGCTCAAGCAGGGAACGTCGGTCAGCTCGGGCCGGCCCGGCGGAGGGTCCGCGCTGAAGGTCGAAAAGGCCGGCTATCTGGACCTCGGCAATCCTCCGTCCCTGGATTTCGGCACCGGCGACTGGACGGTGACCGCCTGGTTCAAGACGGCCCTCAAGGGCGCCGGCGACGCGAATAAGGGTACCATCTATTCCAAAGGCGGCGACTATACCGGTGGCAAGCGCTATGCCTTGATCATGGGGGAGACCACCGAAGGCGTGGTCTCGCTGATCTGTGATGATGACGTGACCAAATACGTCACGGACGCCAAGAGCGTGACGAACGATGACCAGTGGCACTTCGTGGCTGCCCAACGAGAGGGCACGTCCCTGCGGATTCACATCGACGGGCTGCTGGAAGGCACCACGGCGATCCCGGCGGCCTACAATCTGGCGGGCACGTCACAACACGGTGCCTATATCGGCGCGATCACCAATCATGCAGACGGCAGCATGTACAAGCTGTTTAGTGGTCTCATTGACGACGTGCGCGTCTACAGCCGCGCGCTATCCCAGGCCGAGATCCTTTGGCTCGCAGGTGCGACCTCGCCGGTGGCCAGGCCGTTCTGAGGCTGGGACCCATTCACAGGGCCGCGGCCCGTCGTGTCAGGTCATCGACAGCGATGACCAATCGCAGACACGGATCGAATCCAGAGGCCCCGGCAGAATAGTTGCCGGGGCCTCTGTCTATTCTCCGTCGCCCCTAACGACGGCGACCGCTATCGATCCTCTGCAAGTACCGAAGCATGTTCAGAAGGTCCCCCCGGTGCATTTTCTTCCCTATTGGTAGAGAAATCCCGACTTGAGACGCTCCGTGCATTCGTGGGACAATCCGTCTGCCTGAACAGACGCCGCGCCGGGGCGGAAATGCCGCGGACGGGCGATAGGGGACGCGATGGAGATTGTCGGTCGTATCGCTGCAGGGATCATACGGCAGTTGGAGGGGCGGGCCAGTGCGCGGGTAGTTGCGGTGCTGGCCCTGGTGTTTGCCCTCAGCAGTGCCGACCTCGGCGCGATCGGCGCCATGGCAATCCAACTGAAGCAGGGGCTGGGCATCGGCGAGACGAAGATCGGTCTGCTGCTGACTGCCTCGTCCCTCATCGGTGCCGTCGCCACGCTTCCGTTCGGCTGGCTGGTGGATCGCACGAACCGCACCCGCGTCCTGGCTTTCACCGTCATGCTGTGGGGCGTGGCTATGGCCCTCAGTGCGGCCGCCACGTCTTACCTCGAGTTGCTGCTCACTCGTTTGGCGCTCGGCGCGCTCATTGCCGTATCGGTGCCGGCGGTGGCTTCGCTGGTGGGCGACTACTTTCAGCCGCAGCGGCGCGGACGCATTTATGGCTATATCCTGGCCGGCGAACTGGTCGGCACGGGTTTTGGATATGTCGTGTCGGGCGAACTGGCCCTGCTGTCGTGGCGGATCGGCTTCCTCGGCCTGGCGCTGCCGGCTTTTGGGGTCGCCTGGCTGGTCCACCGCCTTCCGGAGCCCGCGCGCGGCGGCGTCGACTGGTTGGAGCCGGGACAAGAGCAGATTGGGAACCGCCGCCAAGCGGGTCGTCCCGAGGGCGGCCCCAACTCCGACGCTCTGGACACGAGCGGTCTGATTCGCGATCTGATCCGGGAGGCCCATATCGATCCCCGCCCGCACTTGGTCTGCGACGAGAATCCCGCACGCCAGTCGCTGGGGTGGGCCGCTTGGTATGTCATGCGTATCCCGACGAACGTCGTTTTGGTGATCGCGTCGGCACTGGGCTACTACTTCTTTGCCGGGATGCAGGTCTTTGGCGTAGAGTTCGTGCATGGCTGGTTCGGACTGGCGCATTCGGCGGCCATTGGGCTGGTGCTTCTGTTTGGGACCAGCGGCTTGGTGGGGGCTTTGTTCGGCGGCCGACTGGGTGATCGTCTGCTCGCACGCCGGTATTTGTCCGCCCGGATCATCGTGGCGACCTTGGCCTATCTGGGAACGGCGGTCTTCCTCGTTCCGTTCTTCGCGACCCATACGCTGCTCGTAGCGGTGCCGGCCCTCGTGCTCGCCGGCTTCAGCCTGGGGGCTGCCAATCCACCCGTGGACGCCGCACGTCTGGACATCATGCACCCCTACCTGTGGGGACGCGCGGAATCGGTCCGTGTCGCGCTGCGTCAAGTCGGCGAGGCGCTCGGACCGGTGCTCTTCGGCTACGTGGCGGAACACGTGTTCGGCGGTGGCCCGGGGGGGCTGCAGCGGACTTTTCTGGTGATGCTGGTCCCGCTCTTTGTCAGCGGAGGAATCGCTTTCATGGCGTTTCGCACCTATCCGCGTGACGTGGCCACCGCCTACGCATACGCCCAGCGCACCTTGGAGAAGGAAAGAGTGACGAGTAACAGTGGACGTATGTGACTTCCCGCACGGATTGCCCCTCTGCAGTGCCAATCATGACGGTGCCGTGAACTTCTTCCCTTGCTGTTTACAGAGGGTCTTGATGGCGGTGCGGCCGGAGAGGGCGTTGGAGAACAGGGACCCGGCAGAGGTCGCCCACTGGCCTGCCAGATAGAAGTTGGACAGGCCCGGCAGCGTCATCTCCCAGCCCTTGCCGAAGGCGCTGGCGAGGATGTTACCTTCTTGTTGGGCATGCCCATGAAGCCGTGGGAGCCGCCCATGTAGCGCTCCCACGTCATCAGCGTGGGCACATCGATCACTTCGACCTGGTCTTTGATCCCGGCAAAGCGGTTCGCCAGCAGATCGATCACCATTACAGCGGCTCAAGTCCGGCCACCTCCTGAATCTGCCAGGAAATTCCTCCATCATCCGCCCGCTTGCAGGCGAAAGATGCCGGAGATACCATGCACGCGCCTTACGTCTATTGGGCGTATGCTGAGCTTACCCCTCGTTGGAGCCGGGAGACCTATGAGCACTGATAGTCGCGATGCAGGCTGTCCTCACTGCGGTGGTCACGACTTTGCGGTCGGGATTCACGTGGGCCTGACCACCACCGAGATCGGAGAGGTCGGGCTGGACTACAAGAAGGAGGGGTGGCTGTCGGGCGGCACGGAGCCGCTGCGTGCCGACCTCTGCACGGCCTGCGGCACGGTCCGGAGGTTTTACGTGGCGAACGTGAATCATCGCTGGACCACGCGGTAGCCGAAGGGCCATTATTCGCTCGCAGGAACCCGCGTGGCGCGACGTCGTTCGGGGCGCACGTTCGCTACCAAGGATTTCGCCGACCAGGTACAGCCGGAGGTGGAAGTTGCCGATGCTTCCCTAACACGTGGAACGCACGGGTCAGCGCAGCGGTTATCGGTCCGTGACGGGTCCGTGACGAATTCGATTGACGGGCGCCGCGGAATGTGGGACGATAGACACCCCGTCCGCAGCGCCGCTGCGCGTCGGGGAATGAGTGTAGAGTTTTGAGTTTCTGGTCGCAGGAGCGCTCTATGGTCGACCCAAAACTCATGACTGAGAACTCCGATCTCAATCACGAGGTATCCTTGAGGGCGGCAAGCATAAACATCGATGATTCGGTGTTGGTCCGGCAGTCTCAGGCCGGCGATACGCCATCCATGGAGCGGCTGATTCTCAAATATCAGCATCGGATCTACAACGTCATTCTAAAAATGTGCGGAAATGCGGACGACGCGGCGGAACTTACCCAGGAAACGTTTGTCAAAGTAATCGAGAGCATAGAGAAGTTTAAGGGAAGGAGTAGCTTCTATACCTGGCTCTTCCGCATCGCGGTCAACTTGACGTTGAACCATTGCCAGCGGAGCGCCAGGACCGCTACCCGTTCCCTCGATGCTGAAGAAACCGATCCGGACAGCGATACCGGCCAACTGCTGAAGGATCTCCTGAGCGATGACCGCGCGGTCGACCCGGCCGTGCTGGCGCAGAGTCGCGAGTTGTGCGATTTGGCCAAGCGACTGCTGCTGGAGCTCGAGGAGCCGCAGCGGGCGGTCGTCGTCCTCCGGGATATTGAAGGAATGGACTACGCCCAGATTGCGGACGTCCTGGACGTCGAGCTCGGGACGGTCCGCAGCCGGCTGAGCCGCGCCCGGAGTCATTTGAGGGATACGCTGGAGAGCATGTTGAAATGAAGCCGAATCCGAATCTTGATGAACTGCTTTGCAGCTTCATGGATGGGGAATTGAGCCCACGCCAGCGGACGGAAGTCCAGCGCATGGCGGCGCACGACGCGCAGGTGGCCCGGCGCCTGCAGCAGCTTCAGAACTGCCGGTCGGTGTTCTGCTCGTTGCCCATGGACAAAGCGCCGAACGATCTGCTCGAACAGATCAAGGTGTCGCTGGAGCGGCACTCGCTGCTGCAGGAGCAGCCGGTGGTCCGGAGACGCTCGCTTGGGGCGTGGCACTTGGCGTTTCGCCGGCTCGTGGCCGCGGCCGCGGTGCTGGTCCTGATGGGGGTCCTAGGGCTGGTGGTTTACCAGATCGTCGCGCCCGTCCCGCCGGTGGGATCGCCCCTGGTGGCGGACAGCCGCAGCCCCTCGGAAAGCGAGCGCGATCGGATGACGGTGACCCCGCTGGTGGTGGCGGATGCCGGCTTTACCGGCCGGCTGGAGCTGCGGACCGCCCGGTTGGCGTATGCGGATACCTTCGTCGCCCGGGAGATTGAGAACAGCGGATTATCGGGCGTGGATGAGTCGGATGTCCTGGGCAATCGGCGCGTATACCGGGTCACGGGTACGCGCGAGAATGTCAATCGCTTGGTGGCGTCCCTGAGCGGTGTCTGGCAGAATTTTGAAGGGGCCACGCTGCAAGTGGATCGGCCGGAAAGCACCGGGGCGCCGGTGATCGTTGAGGCCGTTACGCCGGACCAGGCCGCCGGCATCGTCGCCCAGAACAGCACACAGGCATCCATCGAGACCGCGGCGGGCTATGCCGCCGTGAATCGCGTGGCGAAGAATATGCCGGGCAGTGAAATCCGGTCCTTGATCCAGGACAATCCAAGCTCGCTCCTGGCGGCCATCGTCATCCCGAAGCCGAGGGAGACCGGGCCGGATACTTCGATGCCCGTCGCCCGGGTGAGTCCTGAGGGAAAAGCTCAAGTACGCTTGACAATCGTCCTGCTCGCTGCACAATGAGCGCGGATTCACGTGCGAACGGAATCCACCGTGTGAAATCCGCAACTCAGGAAGGGCATGGGGATGCTCGAAATCCAGGACTGTTGTCTCGTCGTCGTCGATATTCAGGGCAAGCTCGCCCAGCTCATGGTCGACAAGGAAGCCCTCTTCAAGAACGTCCAAATCCTGATTCAAGCGGCGCGCCTCCTCGAAATCCCCATTCTTTGGTGCCAGCAGGTGCCGGAAGCCCTCGGACCGACGGTCCCCGAGATCGCCGCGCTTTTGGCCGGGGGTGAACCCATCAACAAGGCCAGCTTCAGTTGCTGCGGCCAGGAGCAATTCAACGCCCAGCTCAACACCCTTGGCAAGGAGCAGGTCCTTCTGTGCGGCATCGAGACGCACGTCTGTATCTACCAGACGGCGATGGACCTGATGGAAGGGGGCCTGGACGTCACCGTGATCGGCGACGCTGTGTCGTCGAGGACCGAGCAGAACCGGCACATCGCTTTGACCCGTCTGGCCGCCGAGGGCGCCCACGTCAGCAGCACGGAAATGGCCCTGTTCGAGCTGCTCAGAACCGCCAAACACCCGCACTTCAAAGAGATCGCCAAGCTCGTCAAGTAAGCCGCTGAAAAAAATTCCTGCGAAAGCGAATTTTCCTGTTGACAGATTCGACAGATGTCGAATATATTCTATATCAGTCGAATAGTGAGGTGAACATCATGCGAGTAACGCGAAAAGGAAAAGCGCCGCCGGGGGAACCGCCGGTCGAGCTGACCGAGGCCGAGTGGGAGATCATGAAGGTCGTCTGGGAAAAGCAGCCCTGTACGGCGGGGACCGTTCAGGAAGAGCTGACCGCGACCCGGGACCGGGCCTACAGCACGGTCAAGACCACGATGGACCGGATGGTCGAAAAGGGATTCCTGCGAATCGAGAAGATGCGCAATCTGCAACTGTTTTCGTCCTGCGTCAGCGAGATCGAAGCCAAGCGTGGCGAGTTCCGCCGGATGCTCCAGCGGGCCTTTGACGGGGCGCTCACCCCGATGATGCAATTCCTGATCGAACACGAGGGCCTGTCGAAAGACGAGGCGTCGCAGCTTCGCGAACTGATCCGCAAGACCGAAGGCAAGAAGGACTTGACGTAGTCGAACCGAGCAGTGCCATGCGGAGGTGACGGGAAATGGACGCGCTTCTCCATGCTTGCACGACCGGCGTGAATGACGTGGGTCGTGCGTTTTGCAGTCACGCCGTCGCCGTATTTGTCCAGAGTGGCGTGCTGATTGTGGTGCTTCTGAGCATTGATCTTCTGTTGCGCCATCGCCTTCGTGCGACGGTGCGATACTGGATCTGGATGCTCGTTTTCCTCAAGCTCATACTCCCTCCGAGTCTCTCCCTGCCTACGGGGGTCGGCTATTGGATTGGCAGGTACATCCCCATCTCTATGCTGGTTTTGCCGCAGGTCCCGGAGGCGACGGTGATACCCACCGCTTTTCCGGAATCCCTGGTGATGGAAGTACGGGCGATGGGGGACCCTGGGGCGGAGGTCGCCATCACGCCGCGTGCGCGTCTCACCTGGCAAGGGGGCGTCTTCCTGCTTTGGGGTACCGGCGTCCTGGCCCTGGCCGGTTGGGTGCTGCGGCGGCTGCGTTTTGTGAAGGCGCTGCGGGCACGGGCCACCGCGGCGGAAGGCCCTCCACTCGAACTCCTGGACCAGTGTCGCCGACGCCTGGGCGTCCGCCGGCAGGTCGAAATGAGGGTGGTGCCCCACTTGTGCAGTCCTGCCGTCTGTGGGCTTTGGCGCCCCACGATCCTCATGCCGGCGGCGCTGCTGGCGGAACTGCCGCCGGAGAAGCTCCGGACCGTCCTGATCCACGAGTTGGTCCACGTCCGTCGGGCCGACCTGTGGCTCAGTTGCCTCCAGACGGGCTTGCAGATCGCCTACTTTTACAATCCGCTGGTTTGGCTGGCGAACGCGAACGTACGGCGCGTGCGCGAGCAGGCGGTTGATGAAATGGTGCTGGTAGCTCTCGGCGCGGAGGCCGGGAGCTACAGCGGAACGCTCATTGACATTGCGGAGATGGCTTTCTTACGAGCCAGTTCGGCCCTCGGCCTCGTGGGCGTGGCCGAATCGAAGAAGTCATTAGAAGGGAGGATCAGACACAGGTTGAACAGACCAATACCGAAGAGTGCGCGAGTGGGCGTTGTGGGTGTGCTTGTGATTACGGCGTTCGGGGCGCTGCTGCTGCCGATGGCGGTCGCGGACATCCGGACTCCGGCGGCGGAACTCGCGGCAGCACTGCCGGGCGGGGGGACACAGACCGCCCCCGAACTCCCGCCGGGCATCGCGGAGTTGTTTGGGCTATCCAAGGACGACCTCCTGGCGAAATACGGCCAGCCCAGTACCATCTTCTACGGCAGGAACCAGTATAGCCTGGACAACCTGCCGCAGCGATACTTCATGGTCTTCCACGAGCCGCGGCTGTCGTTCGGCATGGAGGCAGATCGCGTCAAGGGGATCACTCTGCTTGGTCCGGCCTATGTCTTCGGCAACGGGGTCCGCGTGGGGGACTCCGAAGCCAAGGTCAAGCAGGCGTTCGGGCCGGATTATGTCATCGAGGAGTCAAAGATCAAGGATTTTCTCATCTATCGGCAGTTCGACCTGAGCTTCGAGGTCTACAAACCCGACCGCATCGTCCGGGAGATCAACATCGGCGGTAGTTACGGTAGATCCAGGCCGGCCGAGCGGAAGGCCGCCGGCGGACAGTCGAACGTCCCCGGCCTTCCTCAGAGGATTGCAGAGTTGTTTGGGCTCTCGAAGGAGGATCTCCTGGCGAAGTTCGGCTCACCCAACGCGATCTTCTACGGCGAGAACCGCTACAGCCTCGATAACCTGCCCGAGCAGTACTACATGTCCTTTGGAGACCAGGGACTGTCGTTCCACATCCGGGCCAATCGCGTCGTCGAAGTCACGCTGCTCGGTCCCGCGTACGTTTTCAGCAAGGGCGTCCGTGTCGGGGACTCGGAGGCCAAGGTCAAGCAGGCGTTCGGATCGAATTACGTGGTCAAAGAGTCGCAGATCAAAGACTATCTCATCTATCCGCAACTGGATCTGAGCTTCGAGGTTTACAAACCCGAGCGCATTGTCCGAGAGATTAACATCGGCCGCAATTATGGTAGACCTGACCAGTCCGAACAGAAGGGAGGCGAAGGGCAGAAAGTCGATCGGGTGAATCTGTCCGCGGTCGGCAAAGCCTGTCTGCTCTACGCGGACGATCACGAGGACAAGCTGCCGCCGGACCTGCAGGCCCTGGTCAAAGAGGGGAACCTGTCGCCCACATCGCTGGAGTCGAAGCGCAAGCCGAAGGATTTCCATGGGCCCAGCTATATCTATATTCCCGGGCAGAGCGTGGAGATGTATCCGGGCAATTTTGTGGCGTATGAGAATCCCGAATTCAGCGCGGGAGGCACCAACGTTCTGTTCCTGGACAGCCACGTCGAATTCATGAAGCCGGACGCCTTTCGGCGGGAGCTGAGGGAGACGTACGAGCGCTTGGGCAAGCCGATGCCCGAGATCAAGTTCAAAGGCGAGGGCGAAGGCGACGACAAGCCCCGCCCGCCGCGGCCGCCGAGACCCGGCAAGTCCACCCAGCCATAGGAGCACTTGACGCTGCCACCCGGCGGGAGACTATGTCAGGCCAATCTCGAGGATTTGGGACGTTGCCAACGAGTTTGAGCGTAGCACCCGCCGGGTGCCACTGCCATCCACATGACGAAATAGGGAAGGCCAATCCGTATCACTTCCGCGTGGCGAGGACCTGGGAGGCGAGGCGGCGGATGTAGTGATAGAGCGGGGCGGCCAGGCCGAAGTGGGCCATGAGTTGATCGGCGAACTTCGGCGACAAGATCGCCTCGTCGATCTTGCGGTTGCAAGTCAGATAGAAGCTCTTGTACCCGTACCAGGTGCGGATCGGCTCGGGCTGGTCCTGGCCGAGGGGACGCTTGTAGCGTTCCCCCTCGAGGACAAATACGTCCTGCTTGGCGAACCAGGCGACGGCCTTGAGGAAGGATTGAGGGTCCTCGTCGATCTGGTGCCGGAAGCGGGCCATCAGGTCCGGGGCGGCGTCGTAGAAGCCCAGGCCGTAGCGATACCACGTGGGATTAATCTCCAGGAAATAGCCCGGGACATAGCGGGCCCAGTCCTGGGCGGACCGCTTGAACGTGAGCCACATGCAGTCGCGGAAGGGCGATTTGTCCGGTGAGAACCGCGTATCGCGGTAGATCCGCGAGATCGTCTTGCCCACGGCCGGGGAGACCTCGAACGACAGATCGATCCCCAGCATGAAGTCCGCCAGATCGTTCACGAGGTTCCGCAGGGGCTGTAGCACGTGCTCCTCGTAGAGGCCTCGATGCGCGTCGAACCACGCTTTGTCATTATGACGGCCGAGGTCCCGCAGGAACGTGAACATCTGGCGTGAGAAACCCCGGAACTGCCGGTCGGATTTCGGTGCCATCTCATTTTGCCTGCCAATCAAGGGTCGTGGTAACCTGCGACTCTACCCGCTGGGCCTGCCAAGATCAATAAGGCAGCCAAGCCCTTGCGCTCATCTCTCCAGAGAGCAGGAAGATGCTTACCCCCGCCATCCTGCGAGTTATCGTACCAAATTACCAACGACCGTCCAGACGATTGGGGAAGGACACGAGGGGGCGAATCACGATATCATTACGATAGGAGCCTCCGCCGGTGGTGTCGAGGCCCTGATCAAGCTGGTATCCGGCTTGCCGGCCGACCTGCCGGCATTGCTGGCGCGGCTGGCCGAGGAGCCGCCGGGCCCGCCGAAGGCGCCGCCCTTTGAGTTGCTGGCGGAAGTGGAGATGTCCAGGTCTCGCCCCTCCAACCCTACTACCCGACGGATGCCGCCTCACGCGGTCTTCTTTTTCGGTTCTTTGGGCTCGGACTTCGCCTCGGGCGTGGCGGCGGGCTTGGTGTCCGGCTTCTTCTCGCCGGACTTGCTCTTGCTGCCGGTGTCCGCACTGGCGGCGCTCTTGTAACCGTCGCTGCGATAATCGGTGCAGTAGAAGCCGGAACCCTTGAAGATGATCCCGGCGCCGCTGCCGATGAGACGCTTCAGAGCGGTTTGGCCGCAGGCAGGGCACGCGCGCAGCGGCTTGGCCGTGATGCTCTGAAAGGCGTCAAACTCATGATGGCACTTCTGACACACATACGCGTACGTCGGCATACTTGTTACTCCGTGCTACGGTGCTACTCCGAAGCGGTCTCCGCTGCCTCCGTGCCCTGTTCGGGGGCCTGTTCCTCGGTTTCTGGCGTTGGTTGCGGCGGCTGGGCCTCGCGGGCCTGGCCCGTCCCGGCCGGCGCCTGAATCTTATTGACCGCCACGCGGCTGGGCCGCAGGACCCGTCCGTTCAGCGCATAGCCCTTCTGAAATTCCTCCAGAACGATGTCGTCCTCCTTGTCCGGCTCCGAGCGGCGCAGCATGGCTTCATGCCGGGCCGGGTCGAATTTCTCGTTCAAAGCGTCAATCGGATGCACGCCGTGCGATTTGAGGATCGTCAGCATCTGGTCGCGGATGATCTCCACGCCCCTGGTGACGGCCTCGACGTTCTGCGCCGACTGGGCCTCTCGCAGGGTGCGGTCGAAGTTGTCGAGGATCGGCAAAAACGACCGGATGAACCGCTCCTTCTCGTACGCCACCGTGTCGGCGATATTTTTCGGCACGCGTTTCTGGAAATTCGCATAGTCGGCGTAGACCCGCTGGAGCCGGTCGACCAACTCGTCCTTTTCCTTCCGCACCGCCTCGAAGTCCTGCTGCAGCTTCTCCATTTCCTTGTCCAGGGCTTGGGCGGATTCGTTCGGTTTCGGTTCCTCTTCCTCGTTCGTGTTTTTTGCTTTCTCGTCCATAATCAGCTACCGAGATGTCGCTTGAGTCTCTCGAAGAAGTTCTTCGACTTCGGCGAGACGTTCCTGTTTTCGGTCTGCGCGAACTCTCTGAGCAATTCCTCCTGCCGGTCATTCAGGTTGGTCGGCGTTTCCACGGTGACCTGGACGATCTCGTCGCCGGTCCGGCCGGTTCGCACGTCGGGCAGTCCCTGTCCCCGAATGCGAAAGAGGCTGCCATATTGCGTTCCCGGGGGGACCTTGAGCTGCCGCGTCCCATCGAGACTGGGCACGTCGATAGTCGCGCCCAGGGCGGCTTGAGTGAAGCTGATCGGCACCACGGCAATCAGGTCGTTGCCGTCCCGCTCCAGGAACTCGTGCGGGCGGATGCGGACGTAGACGTACAGATCGCCGTTGGGACCGCCGTCCCGGCCGGGCTCGCCCTCGCCGGCGACGCGAATCCCCTGACCTTCATGCACGCCCGGCGGGACCTTGATGGTCACCGTGCGTTTCTTGGGCACGCGGCCGCCGCCCCGGCAGGTGGGGCAGGGATTCTTGACGATCTGGCCGGTCCCCCGGCACTGCGGGCAGGTCGAGACCATCTGGAAGAAGCCGCCGCCTTTGGCGACTTGGCCGCTGCCGCCGCACAAGGGACAGCGGGTCGGTTGCGTCCCCGGCGCCGCGCCGCTGCCGCCGCACCCGGGGCAGCGATCCTGCCGCGTGAACTCGATCGTCTTCTCCGTGCCGTGCGCCACCTCGTCCAGCGTCAGCTCGACGCCGGTCTCCAGGTCGTAGCCGCGCACCGGCCCGCCGCGTCGACCGCCCCGGCGGCCGCCGCCCCCACCGCCCCCGAAGACGCTGCCGAAGAAATCCTCGAAGCCGAACATGCTGAAGATGTCTTCCACGTTCATCCGGGAGAAGTCGTGCATGCCGGTCCCGCGGAGCCCTTCATGGCCGTACTGATCGTACTGCTTGCGCTTGTCCGGGTCGCTGAGAACTTCGTAGGCCTCGGCGCACTCCTTGAACTTCGCCTCCGCCTCTTTGTTGCCGGGATTCTTGTCCGGGTGGTACTTGATCGCCATCCGGCGGTACGCGCGCTTGATCTCCTCGGGCGAGGCGTTCTTCTCCACACCCAGAGCTTGATAATAGTCCTGCTTGGCCATCTTTGTAAGAAAATCAGCCACAGAGGACACAGAGATCACAGAGAAGAGAGGAAGCTAAGAACGTAGAAAGGCACGAAGATCCGAGCGTGCTGCTGCGTTCTTGCCTTCCTCTCTTTTCTCGTTCGTTCTTCTCTGTGACCTCTGTGTCCTCTGTGGCAAAAAACTCACATACTACCGGCTACCGGACAGAGCCGTGGATCGGTTCTTCCTCTTTTTCCTTCAACTCGGTGATCAGCACGTTGGTCGTCAACATCAGGCCGGCCACGGAAGCCGCCATCTCCAACGCCGTGCGTGCCACCTTCGCCGGATCGACAATGCCGGCCTTGAACATATCTACGTACTCGCCGGTGTTGGCGTTGTAGCCGATGTTCTTGTTCTGCCCGAGCTTTTCGAGCAACTCAGCCACGACGACATCGCCGGGCTGGCCGGAGTTGTCGGCGATCTGGGCCGTGGGGGACCGCAGCGCCTGCGCGATGATATCGAAACCGATCTTCTCGTCGCCCTTGGCCTTGACGCGGGCCTTATCGATTTCGGGGATTGCCCGCAGGAAGATGACGCCGCCGCCGGCAACGATGCCCTCGGCCGCGGCCGCACGCGTCGCATGCAGGGCGTCGTCGAGCAGGTCCTTGCGCTCCTTCATCTCGGTCTCCGTAGGGGCGCCGGCCTTGACGATGGCGACGCCGCCGGTCAGCTTGGCCAGACGCTCCTGGAGCTTCTCGCGGTCGTAATCGCTGGTCGTCTTTTCGATCTGGGCGCGAATCTGGTCGCAGCGCGCTTGGATGTCCTTCTTACGGCCGCCGCCTTCGATGATCGTCGTGTTATCTTTCGTGACCACGAGCTTCTTGGCCTGGCCCAGTTGCGAGAGCTCGACGTTCTCCAGCTTGATGCCGAGGTCTTCCGTAATGACATCGCCGCCGGTCAGGATGGCGATGTCCTGCAACATGGCCTTGCGCCGGTCGCCGAAGCCCGGGGCCTTGACCGCGCAGACCTTGAGCACGCCCTGGAGACGGTTGATGACCAGCGCCGCCAGTGCTTCGCCCTCGATGTCTTCCGCCACGAGCAGCAGGGATCGACCCACGTGGACAATCTTCTCGAGCAGCGGAATGAGCTCCCGGATATTCGAAATCTTCTTTTCGTGCAGCAGGATGTAGGCATCCTCGAAGACGGTCTCCAGCGTCTCGGGATCGGTGACGAAGTATGGGGAGATGAAGCCCCGGTCGAATTGCATGCCTTCGACGAGGGTCAGCTCGTTCTCGATGCCCTTGCCTTCTTCGATCTCGATCACGCCTTCTTTGCCGACCTTGTCCATGGCGTCCGCGAGGATCTTGCCGACGGAGGCGTCGTTATTGGCGCTGATCGTGCCGACCTTGGCGAGGTCGTCGTGGCCCTTGACCGGCACGCCGGCGTCCTTGATGAACTTGGCCGCGATCTCGGTGGCTTTGGCGATGCCGCGATTGATCGCCATGGGATTGACGCCGGCCGCCACGTACTTGAGGCCCTCCAGATAGATGGCCTCGGCTAGCACGATCGAGGTCGTCGTCCCGTCGCCGACCACGTCCGAGGTCTTGCTGGCGACCTCATTGACCATCTTGGCGCCCATGTTCTTGAACGGCTCGGGCAGCTCGATCTCCTTGCTGACCGAGACGCCGTCCTTGGTGATCCGGGGCGAGCCCCAGCTCTTGTGCAGAATCACATTCCGGCCCGTGGGACCGAGCGTGACCTTCACAGCGGCGGCCAATTGCTTGAGGCCTTCCCGCAGCTCGGTCCGCGCCACATCATCAAACATCAGTTGTTTTGCCATGACCTATATCCTCACCTATTGTCTATTTCTCTACGATGCCGAGCAGGTCGCTTTCCTTGACGATGACGTACTTCTGGCTGTCGATCTCGATTTCGTTGCCCATGTACTTGCCGTAGATGACCTCGTCGCCCTTTTTGACGGACATCGGGGCCCGCTTGCCGTCGTCCTGTATCTTTCCGGGGCCGACCCACAGGATCTTGCCGATCATCGGTTTTTCCTTGGCCGCATCCGGCAGGAAGATCCCTCCCGCGGTCTTTTCCTGGGCTTCCGACGGCTTGATCACCACTCTGTCATCCAATGGTCTGAGTTCCATACTGCGTTACTCCTTCTCCAACAAGTATTCCTGACAATTCCTTAGTTGTTCTTCAGCACGAGCACGACGACGCTGTCGATCGCATCCGGCGCCTTCTCGGGCAGCGAGATCGTGACTCTATCCGTGTCGGTTGCCACCGATAGCTTGGCTTTCCTATCGGCCAGCAGATAGGCCCTCTCGACACTGGCGCCCGCCAGAGGCGCCGTGAGCTGACCATTCGCCGGCCACTGGAACACGTGCAGATAGCGTTTGTTGGCCTTGGCGGTGCACCGGCCCCACTCGGGCCGCCCGAACGGGCTGGCCGTGGTGCCGTAGATGCTTTCGCTGTTGACGGCCATCCATTTGCCCATTCCCTGGAGACGCTCGACGCTGGCCTCCGGAATCAGGCCTTCGGGGGTGGGGCCGACGTTCAGCAGGAAGTTGCCGCCTTTGCCGGCGACATCGACGAGCGTCTGGATGAGCTGCTCGGTCGATTTCCAGTTGTCATCGTAGGACTTGAAGCCCCACGTGTCGTTCATGGTCATGCAGGTCTCCCAGTCCACGCCGGGAAGGCCCGTCGCCGGGACTTGCTGCTCGGGCGTGCCGAAATCGCCCGCGTCTTTATCGCTCTTGCTCAGGCCTTCCATGCCCTGGCGACCTTTGCCGACCCGGTTGTTGATGAGGATCGACGGCTGCAGGCCGCGGACGTATGCGTACAGGTCTTGGCCCTTGGGCTCGGTCCAATCCTTGATCCACTCGCCGTCGAACCACAGCACGCCCAGCGGGCCGTAGTTCGTCACCAGCTCGGCAAGTTGCGGCTTCATATAGTTCTCGACGTAGCGGTCGAAGCTCGGGTTGGATTTGTTTGTGTCGTTGTAGTTCGGGTAGAAGGGGGCTTGGGCGTCCGGATGGTGCCAGTCCATGATCGAATGATAGAAGCACAGCTTCACGCCTTGCTTCTTGCAGGCCGCCGCCAGTTCCTTGAGGATGTCCCGCTTGAACGGCGTGGCGTCCATGATGTCGTAGTTGCTGGTCTTCGAGTCCCACAGGCAGAAGCCATCGTGATGCTTGCTCGTGATGACGATGTACTTCATGCCCGCGTTTTTGGCGATGCGGACCCACTCGTTCGCGTTGTATCCGATGGGGTTGAACTGGCCGGCGAACTTCTCATACTCCGCGACCGGGATCTTGCCGTTGTTCATGATCCACTCGCCGATCCCTTTGACCCGCTCGCCCTTGTACGTGCCGGCGGGCACCGCGTACAGGCCCCAGTGGATGAACATCCCGAACCGGGCGTCCCGCCACCAGCCCATCCGCTCGTCTTTCGTCAACTCCTTCTGGGCGGCAGAGCCGGCCTTGGCCGCCGGCTGGTCGCCGGCTGCGCCGGCTTTTGTCTCCCGGTGGCAACCGCTCACGATGTACAAAGCGACCAGCAGGCTCAACACGACCGCCCCCACCGCGATCCATCGTTTGTATCCTGTCTTTGTCATTTCGGCCTCCATAACACATGCCACTCCACTATTGGGCCTGGCTCACCCGCGGATCGCCCTGAATCTCCAGCACGACGACCGTATCGATCTTGTCGGGCATCTCCGGGGGCACAGCGATCGTGACCTGCTCGTTGCCGGCCGTGATCGCGCAGGGCTTGTCGCGGGCGGAAAGCAGGTACGCTTTGTTGACTTGATTCTTCAGGCCAGGCACGGCGAGCTTGCCGTCACTCGGCCATTCGAAGACGTGCAGGTACAGCTTGCCCGCCCTGGCGGTGCAGCGGCCCCACGGCGTCTTGGCGAACGGGCCGGCGGTTGTGCCGTAGATGCTGTCCCCGTTGACCTTCATCCACTTGCCGACCTCGCGCAGTGTACGGATCGAGCCGTCCGGGATGGTCCCTTCGGCGGTCGGCCCGACGTTGAGCAGGTAGTTGCCGCCCTTGCCCGCGATATCCGCGAGATTGCGCACGATCGTCTCGGGCGATTTCCAGTTCTGGTCGTTCTTGTTATAGCCCCAGTGCCCATTGAGAGTCATGCAGACCTCGAAGAGCTGCTTGGGGGCCTGGCCCGGGATGCGCTGCTCCGGCGTGCCGTAATCGGCCGGCAGACCCAGCCGATTGTTCACCAGGCACATCGGTTGCAGCTTGTGAATCATGTCGATGATTTCCTGGGCGTGGATCAACTGGGCCATCGGCTGCTTGCTGAAGGAGCCGCCGCCGTCGAACCACAGGATTCCGAGGGGGCCGTAGTTGCTCAGCAACTCACGGACCTGGCCTTTCATGTATTCGACGTACTTGTTCAGATCGGCGTTGGGGTTTGGGCTGCCGTGGAAGCCGCCCTGCGTGCCCCGGCCGCGCTGCGAATACTGGGCCGGGAATTCCGGGTGGTGCCAATCCGCGACGGAGTAGTAGAAGCAGAACTTCAGGCCCGCCTGCATGCAAGCGGCCGCCAGTTCCTTCATGGGGTCGCGCCCGAAGGGCGTGGCCTGCATGATGTCGTAGTCGGTCAGCTTGCTGTCATACATGGAGAAACCGTCATGATGCTTGCTGGTAATCACCACGTACTTCATGCCGGCATCCTTGGCGACCTGGACCCACTCGGTGGCGTTGAACTTCACCGGGTTGAACCCCGTCGCGAATTTTTCATACTCAGCCGAGGGGATATTCCCGGTGAGCATGATCCATTCGGCGTGGTCCTTGCGGTCCTTCCACTCGCCGGCCGGCACCGCGTAGATGCCCCAGTGGATGAACATGCCGAACTTGTCGTGGCGAAACCACTGCGTCCGTTTCTCGTCACTCGGCGTGCTTGGGTCCTGGGCGGCGGCGGTGTGGAGACCTGTACCGCTCCACACCAGCACGCTCCACGCCAGACCGTTGAGCCACATCCGGCGCCGCCTCGGGCCGCGGGTACTGCTCTGTCGCACACGCGTCATAGGCTCACTCCTCGAACACGGCTTACATCATGTCCATGTCTTCTTCACCGCCGTGGCCGTGCGGGCCGCCGGGACCCATCTCGTCCCTCTTCTTGGGCTTCTCGGTGACGAGGCAGTCGGTGGTCAGGAGCAAGCCCGCAATGCTCACGGCGTTTTGCAGGGCGATGCGGGTCACCTTGGCCGGGTCGATCACGCCGGCTTGCACCAGGTCCTCGTAAGTGTCCGTGTCCGCGTTATAGCCGTACGCATCCTTGCCCTCCGCCACCCGGTTGACCACCAGGTTGGCCGTAGCGCCGGCGTTGTAGGCGATCCAATAGCAGGGCATCCGCAGGGCCCTCATCAGGATCTCGGCGCCCGTCTTCTCATCCCCCTGGAGCTTGACCGACGCGGCGGCCCCCATGCAGCGAATCAGGGCCACGCCGCCGCCCGGGACGATGCCTTCCTCGATGGCCGCACGGGTCGCGTGCAGGGCGTCCTCGATGCGGGCCTTCTTCTCCTTCATCTCCGCCTCGGTCGCGGCCCCGACGTTGATCTGGGCGACGCCGCCCGTCAGCTTGGCCAGACGCTCCTGGAGCTTTTCACGGTCGTAATCGCTCGTAGTGGTCTCGATCTCGTCCTTGATCTGCTTGATCCGGCCCTTGATGGCCTCCTCGCTGCCGACGCCTTCAACGATCGTCGTGTTATCGTTGTCGATCGTCACCTTGCGGGCCTGGCCGAGCTGCGCGAGGGTGACTTTGTCCAACTCGATGCCGAGGTCTTTGAAGATGGGCTCGGCGCCGGTCAGCACGGCGATGTCCTGGAGCATGGCTTTGCGGCGGTCGCCGTAGCCGGGCGCCTTGACCGCCGCCACCTTCAGGATGCCCTTGAGCTTGTTGACGACCAGCGTCGCCAGGGCCTCGCTCTCCACGTCTTCCGCGATGATCAGCAGCGGGCGCTTGCCTTGGGCGACCTTCTCGAGCAGGGGGATCAGCTTGGCCACGTTGCTGATCTTCTCTTCGTATACGAGGATGTAGGGCTTATCCAGCTCGCAGACCATCTTATCCGGGTCGGTCACGAAGTGCGGCGACAGGTACCCCCGGTCGAACTGCATACCCTCAACGAACTCGATGGTCGTCTCGAAGCTCTTCGCTTCCTCGACGGTAATGACGCCGTCCTTGCCGACCCGCTGAAACGCCTCGGCCATGATCTTGCCGATCTCACGGTCGTTGTTGGCCGAGACGGAGGCCACGTTGATAATCTCGTTGGCCTTGGCGATATCCACCGGCTTGGCCAAGGAGGCGAGCTTCTCCACCACGGCCTTGGCCGCCGCCTCCATGCCGCGTTTGAGGGCCATGCCATCGGCGCCCGCGGTCAGGTTCTTGTAGGCCTCCTTGAACAGGGCTTCGGTCAGCACCGTCGCCGTGGTCGTGCCGTCGCCGGCGACCTTGGAAGTCTTGCTGGCGGCTTGCTTTACGAGCTTCGCCCCCAGGTTCTCGGCCCTATCCGTCAGATCGATTTCATCGGCCACGGTCACGCCGTCCTTCGTCACGGTCGGGCCGCCCCAGCTCTTATCGATCACGGCATTGCGGCCGCGCGGGCCGAGCGTCGCTCTGACCGCCGCCGCCAGTTTTTCCACTCCAGCCAGCAGCTTGGCCCGGGCTTCCACGTCAAACGCCAATTCTTTCGCTGCCATAATTGCGTGCCTCCTTAATAATCTGCATGCGCTACGAACAGTTTTTTGAGCAAATTACGCATAATCCAAACTCACGTGCAAAAAACATACCAGACGCCCCGCGCGGTACCCGCGAATCGAAACAATAGCCTCTAAACCGCGAACTTGCAAGGATTTATAGGAATTTCGCATCTCACCGCCCGCTTGTGAGTAATGCCGCAGCGCGGCAGCAGGGTGCCAATTCGGGCACGCTCACCCGATCCGGTACGCCAAGTTGACAGCCGTGCGGGCATGATGGGCGGCCGTTGCTGCTATCCGGGCGGGGCATCGGGAGATTGGGCTGTTAGATAGTCCATTCTCGTGTGTTGGTGTGGAGGCAACTGATGGCCAGAGGGGGCATCACCGGCCTGGCGGCGTAAAAAGGCGAATGGCGGGGCGCATGCCCCGGGACCGGCACGGGCTTTCCCAGGTGCTCTGCCGGCGCGGGGCGGATGCCATCGGGTCAGTTGTGGCAGGCGGGGAGATAGCTCAAAGACCAGTAGTCTTGAATGATTTTCACCGCCTCCACCAGCGCGGCGTACTCCGCGGGCTTTACAATGTAGCCGGCCACGTTGAGGTCGAAGCTCTCGAGGACGTCCTGCCGTTCCTGCGACGTGCTCAGCACGACGACGGGAATCCGGCTGAGAGCCGGATCGCTCTTGGCCGTCTTGAGAAACTCGATGCCGGCCATATCCGACCGGCTCAGATCGAGCAGAATCAGGGCCGGCTTCTCGTTCGTCCCGCTCCGCAAGTAGACCAACGCGTCTTTGACGGTAGGGGCATGGATCGTGCCGGCGACGGCGCCTGAATCCTCCAACGCCCGTTTGATCGTCAAGGCGTCCTCAGGACTATCTTCCACCAGCAGCAAGGGTTTGGCACTGCGCATTGCTATCCTCCGCGCTCTCGTCCGGAATCTCGCTCAAGGTCCAGTACAAGTTGATAGTCCGGACGGCATCCACGAAATTCCGATAGTCAACGGGTTTGATGATGTAGCCGGCCACACTGAGCCGGAAACTCTCCACGACATCGCGTTCCTCGCTGGAGGTCGTGAGCACGACCACGGGAGTCTTCTTCAACCCGGCGTCGGCCTTGATAATCCTGAGGAACTCGATCCCATTCATTTTGGGCATGTTCAGATCGAGGAGAATCAAGCACGGCTTGTCGCCCGCTCCCTCCTGGAGCCGAGCCAACGCCTCTTCGCCGTTGACGGCATGCACCAGCGGGTTCGTCACCTTCAGATCCCGGAATGCCCGGCGGACCGTCATCGCGTCCACGGTGTCATCTTCCACGAGCAGTACCGGCCTGGAGTCTCTCATCATCTAACCTCTCGTTGGTGCTCCACAGTTGAGATCCGGATTCCCTCACCAAGGAAACCACACGCTTTAGGCCCCTGCAATCGCCTTTATCGGTTGTGGCTGGGAGCGACTTTCGCGAAATTCGAGACAAATCCCCAGATCTCGCCCGGAAGCCGAAGGCGGCGTATTCTCGGACGTCAGGGGCAGGTGGGCGGCACCATCTGCAGAGCGACATCGTGGTGGGTCAGCAGGTACGACTTGTCCGGTCCGCCGAGATGCTCCCAAGGCAGGAGTTCCTCGGGTGCGAAGCCTCTCCGGGCCGCCTCTTCGAGATCCAGGCCGGATCCCGCAAACGCCTCCTGCCAGCGGGGGTAGTCAAAGCATTCGTCCCAGAGGTCGAAGCGCGCGCCGTGGCGCCACGCCGCTTCGATGATGTCGGCATACCGCCGGTCCCCGCGGCCCATCGCCGCTTCGAGAATGCTCTGGCGGATGTCGTGAAACTTGAATTGGAGGGACTTGGCACGCAACCGGTTCTTCTCATCGAGGATGAGCCGCCTGGCCTGCTCGAAATACTCGCGCGGTCTCTGCGGCAGCCAGCCCAGGGGAGTGTGCGGCTTGGGGACGAACCAACTGACGGTGATGTTGATATTGCCGGTCTTGCCATCCACCTCCCGGCGCAGTCTCGCCAACTGCGCGGAGAGGCCGACGATCTCTTTCACGTCGTCGAGCGTCTCGCCGGGCAGGCCGACCATGAAGTACAGCTTGAGCTTCTGCCAGCCGGCTCGGTACGCCTCCTCAACCGTGGCGAACAGGTCGGCGTCCTTCAGAGGTTTGTTGATGATCTGCCGAAGCCGCTCGCCGGCGGCTTCCACGGCGATGGTCAGGCCGCTCTTGCGCACCGAGGTGAACAACTTGGGCACGAGCTTCAACTGCTGATCGACCCGCAGGCTGGGGATCGACAAGCCCACGTGCTTATCCTCGAAGTAGCCGTGCAGCCGGGTGACAAGCTCTTCCAGGTGCGGGTAATCGGCGGTGGAGAGGCTCAACAGGCTGACCGTATCGAAGCCGCTCGCATGATAGGATTCCTGCGCCAACTGGAAGACCCTCTCGGCGCTGCGGAAGCGGATCGGCCGCCGGCAGAAGCTGGCCTGGCAAAAGCGGCAGCGGCCGGGGCAACCTCGCATGATCTCGATGCTGACGCGCTCGTGGACCGCCTCGGCGAAGGGCACGATAGGTCGCGTCGGCACAGGGGCGTTCTCGAAATCCTCCACGACGGCGTTCTCAAACCGCGTCCGCAGACCGGGCTCGGCCGCTCCCGTAGGGTGGGTTCTTAACCCACGCGTTTCATCGCCCGACGTGCGCGTTACGCGTGGGGTAAGACCCCACCCTACAGTTCGGAAGGAGCGAATCCGCCCATCCTCGTATTCGAAATCGTAGAATTGCGGAACGTAAGCCCAATCAAATCGCTCGGCGATCTCGCGGAGGGTCTCGGTCTTGCCCTTGCCGGCCCGCTTGGCGGATCGCAGCAGGTCGGTCAACTCCACGATTGCCTGCTCGCCCTCGCCCAGAACGAACAGATCGATGAAGGCCGCCATCGGCTCACAGCAGTTGGCCATGCCGCCGCCGGCGATGATGAGGGGGTCTTCTTCCCTGCGCTCGCTGCGGCGGACGCCGATCCCCGCCAGGTCGAGCATGTTCAACACGTTCGCGTAGCACAATTCATTCGTTAGACTGAAGCCGAGCACGTCGAAGCTGCGTAAAGATGCCCTCGATTCCAGGCTGAACAGAGGAATCTGTTTTTGCCGCAGGATTTGTTCGGCGTCGGTCCACGGAGCGAACACGCGTTCGGCGGCGATGCGGTCCATCTGGTTGAGGATGTGGTAGAGGATGGCAATGCCCAGATTGGACATACCAACCTCGTAAACGTCCGGAAAGCACAGCGCGAACGTCAAGTCGCACCGGCCCAGGTCTTTGCGGACCTGATTGGCCTCGCCCCCGATATACCGGGCCGGCCGGCGCACCCAAGGCAGGAACTCCTGCTCAACCTTCTCTGCGAGTATCTCTATCGTTTTGTCCTTCATGGAGCTATTATACGCAGGATGAGGAATTGTTGAAGGCTGGTTGGTTGGATTTGAGTTCTCATGAAGAAATACCTTCGCGCTGTAATCATCATCGCTGTGCCTGTGATGCTAGCCGGCATGCTGTACGTGCGTGCGAGGCCCTCCGGGGTGGTCGAGGTCAACAGCGGCTTCCGCGTGGTCATGGGCACGTTTTCGCGCGTGGTTGTCATCGCCAAGTCCCAGCGGACGGCCCAACGATGTATCGAGGCGGCGTTCGACGTGCAGAATCGGATTGAATCGCTGATGAGCGATTTTCGCGCCGATTCCGAGCTGAGCAAGGTCAATCGCGAGGCCGCCCAGGGGCCGGTTCCGGTGAGCGAGATGACCTTCGAGGTGCTGCAACAGGCGGTCCATTTCAGCCGACTTTCGAATGGGGCTTTCGACACAACAGTCGGGCCGCTGGTGGACCTGTGGCGCAAGGCAGGGGAGACGGACGTGCCCCCCACGGAAGAAGCTCTGGCCGAAGCGCGCCGTAAGGTGGGCTCGGACAAGCTGATCCTCGACGCGAAGAACCGGACGGTCCGGTTTGCGGTCGCAGGCATGCGGGTGGACCTGGGGGGAATCGGCAAAGGCTATGCCGCCGACAAAGCGGTGGAGGCGATGAAGGAGCGCGGCGCGCTCGGCGGCATGGTGGCTCTCGCCGGCGATATCCGCTGTTTCGGGCGGCCGCCGCGCGGGCAAGAGTCCTGGCGGATCGGTCTGCAGGATCCGAATGTCGCACCGGATGATCTGGGCCCGTCGAAGCCTCTGCTGGTCTTGGCTCTCACCAGCGAGGGAGTGTCCACCAGCGGTGATTACCGCCGGTTCGTCCGGGTCCAGGGCCAGAAGCAAAGCCACATCATGGACCCCGGGACCGGCAAGGGGGCGAACCAACTGGTCAGCGACACGATCATCGCTCCGGATGCGACGACGTCCGATGCCCTGTCCACCGCGGTGAACGTCCTTGGTTTGGAGAAGGGCCTGGCCCTGGTCGAGCGCATTCCTGGCACCGAGGCCATTCTCATTCCCGCTGGCAAGGGCGCCCGACCGCTCTTCAGCCGGGGCGCCAAGGCGTACATTTCTCCCTTACAGGGGGCAGTTCGGCCGGACGAAAAGTGAGCCTTCCCCGGCTTGCCGCTTGCCTTTGGCCTCTTCTTACCTACAATATCGGGCAACTCATCGTTAAGTTGGAGATATCGTAGATGAAAGTCGGCGTAGTTGGCATTGGGTATGTGGGGCTGGTGACGGCGGCTTGCTTAGCCGATTCCGGTGTGGACGTGATCTGTGTCGATCGGGATGCACAGCGGATCAAGGACCTGGAGGAGGGCGTGATCCCGATTTACGAGCCCGGACTCAGCGAAGTGGTCAAGCGCACGCGGAGCAGCGGCCGGCTACAGTTCACCACGTCGCTGCGGCAGGCCGTCCGGGAGTCGCTAGTGCTCTTCATTGCGGTCGGGACGCCGAGCGCCGAGGATGGGTCCGCCGACATCTCGGCGGTCTTGCAGGTCGCGGGCGATATCGCCGAGGCCATGGACGGCTATCGCATCCTCGTCGTCAAGAGCACCGTGCCGGTCGGCACATGCCGGCAGGTCAGCGCGATCGTCGCGGCGCGGACCAAGCATCCGTTCGACTATGTGAGCAACCCGGAGTTCCTCAAAGAGGGCTCGGCGGTCGATGATTTCATGAAGCCCGAGCGGGTGATCCTCGGGGCCGTCGATCCGAAGGCACGCGAGATCATGCGGCACCTCTACGCTCCCTTCATGCGCCGCAAGGAGCGGGTCATCTTCATGGACCCCGCTTCGGCGGAACTGACGAAATACGCCGCCAACTGCATGCTGGCGGCCCGGATCTCGTTCATGAACGAGCTGAGCGTCTTGTGCGAGAAGGTCGGCGCGGATGTCGAGCTGGTCCGGGCCGGGATCGGCAGCGATGCGCGGATCGGCAATGCGTTTCTCTACGCCGGAGTCGGTTTTGGCGGCAGTTGTTTTCCGAAAGACGTTCGCGCATTGATCCATACCGGCGAACTGCATCAGTGCCCGATGGAGATTGCCAAGGCGGTCCGGGACGTCAATCTGCGCCAGCAGAGCCGCTTTGCCCGGCGGATCGTGGACTACTACGCGACCCACGTAGGGGCGAATAATCATTCGCCCCTGCTGGCGGTCTGGGGGCTGGCGTTCAAGGCCCGCACGGACGACATCCGGGAGTCGCCCGCGATGTTCTGCGTCCAGGAGTTTCTCAAGGCGGGCTTTGCCGTTCGGGCCTACGATCCCGAAGCGATGTCCGTGGCGCAGAAGGTCCTGGGGGACAAGATCACGTTCTGCCGGGACTACTACGAAGCGCTGGAGGGAGCGGACGGCTTGGTGGTTCTGACGGACTGGCAGCAATTCCGGAATCCCGACTTCGAGCGGATCGCCGCCCGGTTGAAGCACCCCGTCCTCTTCGACGGCCGCAACCTCTACGACCGGGACTATCTGCGGGAAATGCACATCGAATATCACTGCGTGGGCCGGCCCAGCAATTCATAGTTCCTGGCTGCCCGTGCTGGCGTATGAAGACACGCTCAAAACGAGTTTGAGGTGACCATGGGCAGATTGTCTCACGTCGTGCTGGACGCTGCTGATTTGGCCTTTGGTTGTCGCGGCTTGGGGGCGTCCTTGCCGCGGTAAACGATGACGCCGGTGGGGCACTTGTTGCAGGCGGCCTCGTGCCGGCCGGAGGGCTCGTACCTGGCGTAGTCCAGACGGGCGAGATTGTCTTCGACTTTGAACGCATCGCTCTGCTTGAAACACAGGCCGCAACCGATGCAGCCGACCTGACACATCGCACGGGTCGTTTTGCCGTTCTCTCGGCTGCTACAAGCCACCGTCATCATTGGGTCGTGATGGAACGGGACCATGATGATTAGATTACGCGGGCAGGCCTTCGAGCAGGCAGCGCAGCCGGTGCACTTTTTGTAGTTGAGGGTGGCCAGGCCGTCCACGACGCGTAAGGCATTGAACTTGCACGCGCGCACGCAGTCGCCGAAGCCGAGACAGCCGAATCTGCAGGCTTGGGCACCGGCCAGGGCGTTGGCGGCCGTGCAGCTCGGGAGACCTCGATAGGCGGCGTAATAGGTCCGGTCGGCCGTGTGCGCACGGCAGAGGATGATCGGCCGCGCAGGCGGGCCGGAACTGTCGATCCGGACGTTCAGCACGCCGGCGATCTTGCTCGCCACGTCCGCGCCGCCGGGCGCGCATTTGCCGATCAATTGGGCGTCGTTCAGGACCGCCTGGGCGTATTGGTCGCATCCGGCGAAGCCGCAGGCGCCGCAGCCCGCATGGGGGAGCAGTCCCGCGACCCGCTCGACGCGCGGATCGACTTCGACCTTGAGCCTCGTGCTGGCGATCAGCAGAACAATCGCAAACGCCAGCGCCAGACCCAGCATCGTCACCCCGGCCGGCCAGGCGCTACCCCATAGTTCAGGATTTATGATTGATAATTGATGATTTTGAAGGAGCGAGACGCTCGTCGCGGCAAAATCATAAATCATAAATGATAAATTATAGATCACAGGGGTCATTTGATCATCCCCGCAAAACCCATGAAGGCGAGCGTCAGCAGGCCGGCGGTGATCAGCGTGATCGGGGCGCCCCGCAGGGCCTCCGGCACATCGGCCAGAACCAACTCCTCGCGGATCGCCGCCATGATGCAGATCGCGACCGTAAAGCCGATGCCGGTCCCGGTGCTGATGACCACGGCCTCGAGCAGATTGTTCGTGCCCCAGACGTCGAGGAACAGACAGATCCCCAGGATCACGCAGTTCGTCGAGATCAGCGGCAGAAATATCCCGAACGCTTCATAGAGGGAAGGGAGGAACCTCCGCACGTACATCTCCACAAGCTGCACGGCGCCCGCGATGATCACGATGTAGCAGATGTAACGGGTGATCTCGAGATGCAGGGGGGTGAGGACCCAGGCGTCCACCATCCAGGTCAGCGTGCCGCTGAGGGCCGTGACGAAGGTGACCGCCAGGCCCATGCCGAGGGCCCGGTCGATCCGGCCGGAGACGCCCAGGTACGGGCAGGTCCCCAGGAACTTCGTGAACACGAAGTTGTTCACCAGCACGACCGACAGAAACCCCATGAGCAACGTCATGAATCGATCCATGTTGCGATTCCTTACGCGGTGGCCGGCAGTTGTGGCTCCGCCGCCGGTTGCGCCGCGGCGGCTTCGGGCTCCTCTTCCCTCACCGTCCGCTTGCGCGTGAGCACGTTAATCAGGCCGAGGATCAGCCCGAGCGTCACGAACGCGCCGACGGGCATCTGCATGGCCAGCCAGGGAACGAAGGCCTTGGGCATCACCGGGACGTCGAAAACATGGCCCGTTGCGAGCAGCTCGCGGACGGCCGACAGGATGCACAGGGCCAGGGTGAAGCCCACCCCCATGCCGATGCCGTCGAGAATACTCACGACGGGACCCGATTTGCTGGCACACGCCTCGGCACGGAAGATGATGATGCAATTGACGATGATCAGCGGGACGTATGCCCCAAGGATCTCGCTCATTTCGGGCAGATAAGCCTTCAGGAATAGATCGCAGATCGTGACGAAGGTGGCGATCGTCACCGTGAACATGATGATGCGCAGGTGTGGCTTGAGGAGATGGCGCATCAGGCTCACGACGAAATTGCTGCAGATTAGCACGAAAATCACGCTCAGGCCCATCGTCAGCGCCGGCTTGACAGCCGTTGTGACAGCCAGCGGCGGGCACATCCCGATCATCAGGCGAAACGTCGGGTTTTCCCGCCAGATCCCGGTGAAAAGCGCTTTCGAGTAAAGCCCGGAAGGGGCGCCGTTACTGGTTGGCATTGCCGATCAGCCCTTTCTCCTGCATCTGACTCTTGATCTGGGTCAGGAACGTGTTGACGATATCGACGACGGCCTCGCTGCTGACGGTGGCGCCCGTGATCGCGACGATCTGGGCATCCTTGACGCCGGGATCGCCCGCTTTCGCGAGCGCGAGCTGCTCGGCCGGGGCGCCGGCGTACTGCTTGCGGTAGTAGTCGGATTTGATCTGATCGCCGAAGCCGGGCGTCTCGCTGCTGGCTAGCACGTCGAAGCCCATGATTTTCTGGAAGTCCTGGTCCACGGCGATCACCAGCTCGATGGGACCGGTGAAGCCCGTGCCGTGGGCGTTGAAACTCCAGCCGAGACGCTGCTTGGCGTCGGAGAGGACCTCGAACAACCTCGCCTTCTCCTTCGCTCCGTCGGGCAGTTCCACCTGGATGTCCGCCTCGACCGGCTGGAAGATTTCCGCGCCGGGCAACAGCGCCTTCGTGAGGTCGTTGAGCTTGGCGGCCTTGTTCTGCTCGATGCGGTCCGACAAGGCGGCGTTCGTCATGGCGATCAGAAGGCCGAAGCAGAACGAGCTGGCCAGAAGCAGCCAACTCTCCTGGAGGAAGTACTTCAGCTTAACCATGCGGCACACCTCCTACCGGGACCGGTTGGATGAACATGTCAATCAGCGGCCGGACGCTGTTGGCCAGGAGGACCGCGTACATGAAGCCCTCGGGGTATTCCCCGGCGATGCGCACCAGCATCGTGAACCCGCCGATGAGAATGCCGAAGATCCACTGGCCGCGAACGGTCAGCGGGGCGGTCACCGGATCGGTGGCGATGAAGAAGGCCCCCAGTAAGAGAGCACCACTGGTCAGGTGATAGAAGGGCGGGACATACTTGTCGGGACTGATGAGGTAAGCGAGGGCGGCGAAGACGAACGCCGAGACCAGAACGGCCAGCGGAATGTGGATGTTGATGATCCTTCGGACCACCAGGTACAAGCCGCCCAGGAGCAGGGCGAGGGCCCCGGTCTCGCCGAGCGAGCCGGCCTCTTCGCCGAGCAGGTTCGGCCACCAGGGATGCCGCTCGTCGTAGATGCGGGCGCCGTTCTCGTCCTTGATCGCCATTTTGCTCCAGGCCAGGGGCGTGGCCTGGGTCCGGATGTCCATAATGTCGTTCGTCGGGGCGACCGTCGGCATGGCGGGATCGATCCGGGCCGGGACCGTCCACGTCGTCATCAGGATGCCGAAGGAGGCGGTCAGAAACGCCCGGCCGACCATCGCGGGATTGAAGATGTTGGCCCCCAGGCCGCCGAAGACCATCTTGCCGATGGCGATGGCGAAAACCGCCCCGATCGCGGCGGTCCAGAGCGGCAGGGCGGGTGGCAGCGATAGCGCCAAGATCACGCCGGTGACAACGGCGCTGAGGTCCCCCAGCGAGTTGGGCCTGCGGCGGAGCAGGTTGCACGTGGATTCGGTGACCAGGCAGGTCAGGACCGCGATCCCGATCAGCAGCAATCCGTGGACCCGGAAGTACAGACCCGCCACGATGACCGCCGGGACCAGCCCCAGGACCACGTCGAGCATGATCCGTTGCGTCGATAACGCCTTGCGAATATGCGGGGCAAACGCGACGGTGAGGTCTTGTGGCATCAATTCGATCATCCGTATCCCTTGGCGCTCACACCGGCATTTTCTTCTTTTGCCGGGCGAGATAAATTTTGCCCGTCTTGATGTAGCCGGTCAGGTCCACGTTGGCCGGGCAGACATAGGTGCAGCAGCCGCACTCGATGCAGGCCGTGACGTGGTATTTCACCGCCAGGTCCATGCGATTGCTCTTGACGGCGTGGGCGATTTTCGTCGGGCTCAGATGCTCCGGGCAGGCCCGGAGACAGCGGCCACAGCGAATACACGCCGTCTGACGCGGGGTCTTGCCGATCTGCCGGGCAGTCAGGACGGTCACCGCGCCGCCGGTCTTCGTGATCGGCGTGCTCAGGTCGGCGACGGCCAGACCCATCATGGGGCCGCCGAGCACGACTCTGGCACTGTCTTTTGCCAGGCCGCCGCAGTGATCGATCAGGGCTTGGACGGGTGTTCCGATGGGGACGTAGTAGTTGCCGGGCCGGGCGATGCCCTCGCCCGTGACGGTCACCACGCGGTGCGTCAGGGGCCGGCCGTTGACCACGGCGTCGGCCAGCGCCGCGACCGTCGCCACATTATTGACAACCACGCCGATCGCGGGAGGAATCCCGCCGGTCGGCACGATCTTCTGCAGCACGGCCCGAATGAGCTGCCGCTCGCCGCCCTGCGGGTATTTCGTTTTGACCGTCACAACCTTGATGCCTGTCGCCAGGTCCAGCCTCGTCAGCGATGCACTTATCCGCTCGATGGCCTTGGGCTTATTGTCTTCGACGGCGATGAAGACCTTCGAGGCCCCGCAAGCCCGCTGGGCGAGTTGGACGCCGGTGAGGACCTGGTCCGTCCATTCGAGCATCACGCGATAGTCACACGTGATGTACGGCTCACATTCGCAGCCGTTGACGATCAGGGTCTCTTTCGGGGTCTTGGCGTCGGGCTGAATCTTGACGCTCGTGGGAAAGCCCGCGCCGCCCATGCCGACGATCCCCGCGTCACGAACCGCCTGGCAGATCTGCTCCGGCGTGTATGCGGCCGGCTCGAAGCCCTGGGGCCGCACGAAGGAAGGCGGAGTCAGTGGAATGTCGGACGGCGCCTCGATGATTACGGCGAGGCTGCGTCCCAGGACCGGGTGCGGCTGCAAGGCAATGTCCTTGACCTTGCCGGCCACGGGCGCATGGACCGGCGCACCGATAAAGGCCTGGCACTCACCGATCTTTTGTCCCGCTTGTACAGTCTCAGCCTTCTTGACGACCGGCTGGGCGGGCGCCCCAATGTGCTGGCTCAGGAGTATTGCGAGCTCTTTCGCGGAGGGGCCAGGCTCAATCGCCCTGTCCTCGGTGAGATGTTTGCCCTCCGGCGGATGCACCCCTCCGGCGAAAGAGGCGTTGTCATTTGTCAGGATGGACATGTTCTTCCATCACCATCACAATGATCGGGTAGGGGCAAATGATTCTTCGCCCCTACTACCGGCCAGGAAAGCCGGGAGTATAATACCTCCCACGGCCATTGCAAGAAAAAAGAACCGTATCCAGGAGTACCTGCTGTGACCAGAAGAGTAAGGACGGATTGGGAATCAGAGAACCGAGGACGGAGGACAGAGGGCCGAGGACGGCGCCGTCGGTTGTCGGTCGTCGGTCTTCTGTCTTCCGTCCTCTGTCTGCTGTCGGGTTGCACGGTCAATCCCATCACGGGCAATGAAGAGCTGATGTTCTTCTCGCCGGAAAAGGACGTCGAGCTCGGGCGCAAGTACGCCCCCCTCGTGGAAAAGCAGTTGGGCGGCCGGATGCCGGAGGAGGGTCTGCAAAGCTACCTCAACCGGATCGGCCAGCGAATCGCCGGCTGCTGCCAGCGACCTGACCTGGCCTACCATTTTGCCGCCCTGGAGGAAGGAGGGGTCAACGCCCTCGCCGTGCCGGGCGGCTACATCTATATCACGCGGGACCTGCTCAAAGAGCTCAAGACGGAGGCCCAGTTGGCAGCGGTGCTCAGTCACGAGATCGGGCACGTCGTGGCACGCGATACTCTCGTCGCCATGAGCGAGCAGATCGGTATGACGGCGCTGGTGATAGCTGCGCAGGCCGGCGGGTCCGCGGACCTGGCCCGGGGATCGCGTTTCGTCGCCGCCGTATTGAGTCTGCAATACAGCCGGGACGACGAAAAGGAGGCGGATCTCGCGGGTCTCTCCTATATGACCCAGGCCGGCTATGACCCCAATGGCATGGTCGAGACCATGCAGATCCTGGAAAAGCTCCAGACCATCCGCCCGGTCGAATTCTTCTCCACCCACCCGAACCCGGAAAGCCGAATCGCCTACATTCAGGAGAGGATCGCCCGCCGGTATGCGTCTCTGGGGGGATTGAAGAAGGGACAGGAAGAATACGCTCAAAAGGTCGTTGCCCCGCTCAACGAGCGGAAGAAACGTTTCAACGTGCCGCCGCAGGAGACGGCTTCCAACTGACAAAGGATGATGGATGATTGATGAGTTGGGCCGCCCGTGCCGCTTGCCCTCATCAATCATCCATCCCCGACGCGCAGCGGCGCTGCGGGCATCAATAATCAATTACTGCTGGCCCAGGCGGGCTTTTCGCTTTGCTTCGGTGGCACTATGCTTGCACTTGGGGCAGCGGTCCTCGAAGTCCGCCGGAACGCTGTTGGCGAAGAAGACCTCACCGCACTTCTCGCACTTGAAGGCCTTGCGGACCGCATCCTGTCCGCACTTCTGGCATTTCAAAGGCATGGCGACCGGGATCGGCGACGGATTGGCCTTGGCCTTCTCCTCCAGTTCTTTGTAGTATTGCTTCTCCCCCATCTCGTAGCCCTGGTTGCACTTCATGCATTTGACCCAGACCATCTGCGAGTCGGCGATACTGTCGATCCCGGCGCCGCTCTTGTTTCGTCGCGACACGAACACCACCACGGCGCCGACGATGCAGACGGCAATGACGACGGCATAAATCGTGTTCTTCATAGCGTACCTCCCAGAATTTACGATCTACGATTTACCATTACTGTTGATGAGCGATTGCCACGCCTTGTTCGTCTGCACGGCGCGCTCCATCATACCGCCATGATAATGGGAAGATCGTGAATAGTAAATTAGAAATCCTTTCGTCCGCCGGCCGTGTCAAACACTCGTCCCGTCGCGCGGCGGATGACCGGCCAACTGCAGAATGCGGGCGGGCTCTTCCGGAAAACCGGTTCGCGCGGACAGGTACGCGGATTCCAGGACGGCCATGGTCCGGAGGTTCTCGGCGCCGCTGCTGACCAGGGGAAACTGCTCCGGGTCTTGCAGGCTTCGCGCGAAGCTCGATAACAGCCGTTCCGTCGCGACTTGCTCCTGCTCCTCGTACTGCCACTTCAAATCGTTCCGCCCGTCGCGCGTTCTGAGCTCGACCTGGTTTTCGGTGACGGTCAGGCGGGCCTCTTTGGCGTGGACTTCGATCGAGATCCGGTGCGGCCTGATCTCATTGCGCCGGGTGGCGACGACGCCGCCCATCAGGGCATCGCTGAACCGCAGGCACACGAGGGCCGTGTCCTCCGTCAGGTAGAGCCGTTGCTGTTTGTCGGGGGCTTGGTTGGTCTTGAGGGCATACACCTGCTCCGGGAGCGGGAAACTCAGCAGGAGTTGATCGAAGAGCTGGTAGCAATCGTGCAGCAGCACGCCTCCGCCGGCGAGCTTGGGATCGGCGCGCCAGCCGGGCGGGTCGGCGGCGCTGAAACTGCACGAAGCGGAAATGAGAAACACATGCTCGAGCCGGCCTTGGGCGATCATCTCGTGCAGGGCCATGAAACTGCCCTGGAACCGTGCCGGATTGGCCACCGCCAGGCGCACGCCCTCGCTTTCCGCCAGCCGGACACATTCGCGCGACTCTTCAAAGGTCCTGGCGAGCGGCGCGACCTTCAGGATCTGGAACTTCTTCTTGATCGCCGCCTTCAGTTGCTCGTCACAGGTATGAGTCTCGGCCGCCACCAGCAGGCAATCCAGCTGGTTCTGCACGATGAGCTGGCGGTAGTCGCTATAGGCTTCGCAGTGATACTCCGTGGCGGCCTTCTCGGCTTTCTGGGGGTCCTGATCGGCCACCGCCTTAATTTGCAGACAGCCGGTCGTGGCTGCCGCTTTGAGCAAACGTTGACCGTTGTCGTTCAAGCCCAGAACGGCCGCCGTTAGTTTCTCCGACTCCATACCAGTGCTCTGCGCCGCCCACACACTCCATTTTGACCCGGGTGGCCTCGTCAAGCCCGTTCGTAGTGACGCCGTAAGGCGTTCCTTCGTATGCCCTCACGGGCACACTACGAGCCAAGCCTTCGGCCGGACGACGCCATCCGTTATCGCTGCCTTCGATTCGGCTATTGCCGGTTGCCGTTGCGGTTCGGGATGATGAAGTGCTCGGGCACCGGGAACTGGGAACACAACAGCAGCACCTCCTTGCCGACCTCTTCGATCACGGATTCCTTGTCAATGTTCTCGGTCACGCGGTGAATGAACACCGCGATCTGCTGTGCTTCGGGCTCTTTCATCCCACGGGTGGTAATGGCCGGGGTCCCCAGGCGCAGGCCGCTCGGGTTGAGCGGCGGCGCGGTGTCGCCCGGCACCGTGTTGTAGTTCGTGACAATCCGGGCCCGGTCCAGGGCCTTGGCCAGCTTCTTGCCCGGAATGCCCTTACTGCGGAGATCGATTAGCATCAGATGATTATCGGTCCCGCCGGAGACGAGGTTGAACCCGTATTCGAGCAGTTTCTCGGCCAGGGCCTTGGCGTTTTTGACGATCTGCCTGGCATAGGCCACGAACTCCGGCGTATCCGCCTCGGCCAGTGCCACGGCGACGGCGGTGAGGGTATGCATGTGCGGACCGCCTTGCAGGCCGGGGAAGACCGCCCGATCCACCTTGTCGGCGTGTTCTGCCCGGCACAGCAGCATACCGCCACGCGGGCCCCGCAGGGTTTTATGGGTCGTTGTCGAAACGATGTCCGCGTACGGCACGGGACTCTTGTGGATGCCGGCGACCACCAGGCCGGCGATGTGGGCGATGTCGCTGACGTGGTACGCCCCGACCTCTTTGGCGATCTGGCCGAAGATCTCGAAGTCAATCATTCTCGGATAGGCGGTGGCGCCGGAGATGATGATCTTGGGGTGATGCTTCTTGGCCAGATCGCGGATCTTGTCGTAGTCGAGCCGGCCGGTCTCCGTGTTGATTTCGTAAGAGACCGAGTTGAAGAACTTGCTGGTCAGCGAGACCTTCCAGCCGTGGGTGAGGTGTCCACCGTGGACCAGCGACATTCCCATAATCGTGTCGTGCGGCTCGATAAGAGCAGCATAAGCGGCCAGATTCGCCACCGAGCCGGAGTAAGGCTGCACGTTGGCGTGGTCGGCCTTGAACACCTTCTTGGCGCGGTCTTGGGCCACTTTCTCGATCAGATCGGTGACCTGCTGGCCCTCGTAGTAGCGTCTGCCGGGGTAGCCCTCCGCATACTTGTTCGTCAGGCAGCTCGAACTGGCCATCATGACGGCCCGGGAGACGTAATTCTCGGAGGGGATCAGGCGGATCGAGCCGCTCTGTCGCGCTTCCTCCTGTCGGATCAATTCGTATATCTGCGGATCGTACTGCTCGAGGGCCGTCCTCATACTAATCTCCATTTTGTAAAAGGTCACTTATAGCACAGCCCCAATCTGGGTACAAGCATTTATTCGTTGACAGGATTGGGCCGAAGACTACGATGAAAGTGATACATCATTGGCCAGGATAACCACTTAACGACATTATGCCTGAACCGGAAGCTCCAGCACAAGCGCAGGCCCGAGCGCACTTTGAGAGAGCCCGCCAGGCGGCCGAGGCGGGTGACTTTGACCGCGCCATCGATGCCTACCTGCAGGGCCTTCGGTTCGCGCCCGACGACATTTCCGGGGGGCATATCGAGCTTCGGGTCCTCGCCTTGCAGAGGCTGCAGCGGGGCGGGACCAAACCCGCGACCGAGGAAGTGAAGCAGCGGCTCGAAGCCGGCGGCAGTTCCCTCGACCGGATGCTCAACACCGAGTACCTGCTCGCGAAGGACCCGGAACATCTCGCCTACGGGGAAGCTTTCTTGAGAGCCGCCGTGGCCGGGGGCTACAAGGAGGCCGCCCGGTGGATGGCCGATCTGATGTTCCTGGCCAACAACAACGCCAAGAAGCCCCAGGTCAGTCTTTACATTCTGTTGAAGGATGCCTACAGGGCCATCGGGCAGTTCAATCGTGCGGCGGCCGCCTGCCAGCGGGCGATTCTCCTGAAGCCGCGGGACAGAACGCTCTTGAAAGACCTGAAACGGCTCAGGGCCAAGCTCGGCGCCTCCCCGCGTCAGCAAGTGCCGAGCGAAGCGCCGCAGAGGACCGAGCCCGAGGCGGAAAGTCCCACGGCGGAGAACCAGTTCGCCGATAAGAAGAGGGCGGAGGCGGTGGTCACGGGTGCGGTGGACGCCCAGAGTCTGGCGGATGCCAGGTCCTTCTTCGCCAAAGCACGCGCGGCCGCCGAGAGGAAGCAATATGACTTCGCGATCGATATGTACCTCGGCGGACTGGTCCGGGCCCCGGATGCCCTGGAGGAAGGTCACCTGCCGCTGTGCGAGCTGGGCCTACAGCGGCGGGGCAAGGGCGGCAAAAAGCCCTCCATGATGGATCGAGTCAAGCGGATGCGGGGCAAGACCGCGCTGGAGCAGATGCTCAACGCCGAGTACCTGTTCGTCAAGGACCCGGATAACCTGGCTTATGCCGAGACCATGCTCAGGGCGGCGATCGACGGTGGCTTCCGGAAGACGGCCCATTGGCTCGCCAACTGGATCTTCCAGACGAACAACGCGATGGCAAAGCCCTCGGTCCACACGTATCGGGTGCTGAAGGATTCTTACAAGGCCCTGGGCGAGTATGACAAGGCGGTCGCGGCCTGCCAGCGAGCCAGTCGCATGCGGCCGGAGGATAAGGAACTGGCGGATGAGTGCAAAAACCTCTCCGCCGAGCTGACGATGTCCAAGGGCAGGTACGATGTGGACGGCGATTTCCGCCAGTCGATCCGGGACCGGGAGACGCAGGCCAAGATGTATGCCCAGGATCGCGTCATCAAGACCCAGGACTTTCGGGTGTCCGCCGTGGAGGACGCGCGCAAGGAGTATGCCCGCGCGCCGGAGCTGCCGAAGAACGTCTTCAATCTGGCCGACGCTCTGGCGGACCTGGAGACGGATGAAGCGGAAAACGAGGCGATTCAGTTGCTGGAGGCGGTCTACGTCGGCCGGCACAACTTCAATTTCAAAGAGCGTGCCGGGCTGCTGTGGATCGGCCAGCTCAAGCGGAAGCTGCGGGAGGTTCGCAAGCAGCTTGAGACCCAGCCCGAAAGCGACGAGGCCAGGAGGCGCCAAGCCGAGTTGACGGCCAAGCTCAACGAGGCGGAGCTGGAGCACTATCGCCTGTGCGTGGAGAACTATCCCACGGATTTGACCCACAAATACGAGTACGCCCACCGGCTGCTGCTCAACCAGCGGTACAACGAGGCCATCCCCCTGTTTCAGGAGGCGCAGCGCGACCCCCGGCGCAAGATCGCCGCGATGGACAAGATCGGCTATTGCTTCTTCCTGAAGGGTTGGTATGCTGACGCCATCGACGTCTTCACGCAGGCCATCGCCGCACACGAAATAAAAGATGATGGACTCGCCAAGGAATTGCGGTATAATCTGGCCCGTTCGTACGAAGAGCAGGGCCAGAAGGAAAAGGCCCTGGACATCTACCGGCGCATCGCGCAAATGGATTTCGGGTACAAAGACGTCAGTGCGAGGGTAGACCAGTTGCGGGCCGGCGCGGGCCCCTCCGATCCGGGAGCAGCAGCCCCGGAAGAAGCCTAGGGCGTACGTGATCGGCGTCGGAAGAGTTGATGAAGGTGGAACCAACCTCTCAGTGAGCAGTGAACGATAGAAGACGAGTATTCAGGAGATCCCAGTGGCACATTCGTTGTCGGCGAAGAAGAGAGTTCGGCAGAACGTGAGGCGCAAGACGCTCAATAAGTCGCGCCGAAGCCAGGTGAAGACGCAAGTCAAGCGTTTCGAAGCGGTCTTGGACGAAGGCAATGTGGCGACGGCCGAAGAGCTGTTCCAGGCTACCGTCAAGAAGTTGGACAAAGCGGGCACCACGAGCACGATGCACAAGAAGACCGCCGCTCGCAAGAAGTCCCGCCTGGCCAGGAAGCTCAATGCCTTGAAGGCCAAGCAAGCCGCCGGACCCCAGCCCAAGCAGGCCTAGCGGACGCACCGTGGGCCTTGTGCCCTGTCTCGGATAACCATGAAGGTGACCGAATAATCAGCAGCACCCGATCGAACGGAGCGTCGATTGGGTGCTGTTTGTTTGGGGAGAGCACGGATGCCTCAGATTCACAAGGATCGAATCCTCAAATTCCTGAAGCGGGAAGAATACACGCCGCTGAAGCTGGCGCAGTTGGCCAAGGCGCTGGGGGTCGATGAGGATGCCTACCCGGCGTTCCAGACGGCGTTCGACGAGCTGCGTCAGGCCGGACACGTGGTCGTCGGCGCCGGCAATGCCATCATGCTGCCCTCCATCGCCGGCCAGGTGGTCGGGCATTTCCGCCGCAATCCCAAGGGCTTTGGGTTCGTCGTCCCGCTGGAGCCGAACGCCCATGGCGATCTGTTCATCCCGCCCGACAGCACCGGCGATGCCATGACCGGCGATGTCGTGGTGGCGAAGGTAAATCGCAAGGGCCGGCGCGGCCCGGACGTGCGCCTGACAGGCGAGATCATCACCGTGATGGAGCGGGCCAACAACCGATTCGTCGGGACCTTGGTGCGCCACCCGGAGGCCTGGCTCGTTCAGCCCGACGGCACCTCGTTCGTCGAACCGATTGCTGTCGAAGACGTCACCGCCAAGAATGCCCGCGAGAAGGACAAGGTCGTCGTCGAGATCCTTTCCTATCCGAGCGAGAAGTTCCTGGCCCGCGGGGTCATTATCGAGGTCCTCGGCCGGGCCGGGCAGTACGAGACGGAAATTCGATCCATCGTCCACCAGTACCACCTGCCGGGCGAGTTCGAGGCCGAGTGTCTGGAGCAGGCGCGGGCGGCCGCCGCTTCCTTCACAGGCGAGCGAATGGAAGGTCGCGAGGACATCACCGACAAGGTGATCGTCACCATCGACCCGCCGGACGCCAAGGATTTCGACGATGCGATCAGCCTGGAAACGGACGCGCAGGGCAACTGGGTCCTGGGCGTTCACATCGCCGATGTCAGCCACTTCATCCCGCAGAGCTCGCCGCTGGATGAGGAAGCGAAGCTGCGTGGCAACACGGTCTATCTGCCCGGTAAGACGATCCCGATGCTGCCCGAAGTCCTCAGCAATGGCATTTGCAGCCTGCAGCCTGACCAGCGGCGCTTCACCAAAAGTGCCTACATGACCTACGATGCCCAGGCCCGCGTCATTTCCCGGCGGTACTCGAATAGCGTCATCCGCTCCTCGGCCCGGCTGACCTATGAGCAGACGGACCGGATCTTGAAGGGCCACACGAAGGGTGCCAAGAAGCCGGTGATTGAGCTGCTTCGAAACATGGAAGCCCTGGCCCGGCAGATCGAAGCCCGGCGGACCAAGGAAGGAATGCTCCATCTCGATCTGCCCGAGCCGGAGTTGGTGTTCGATGAAGCGGGCCGGGTCATCGACGCCCACCCGGCGGACACCAGCTACCCTCATACGATCATCGAGATGTTCATGGTCGAGGCCAACGAAGCGGTCGCCTCTCTTCTGGACCGCCTGAACGTACCCTTCATGCGTCGCATCCATCCGGACCCGGATGTCCTCCGCCTGAAGAATATGGCCCGGCTGCTCAAGGCCATGGGAATCGCCATGCCGCGCAGCCCCGGCCGCCCCGATATTCAGGCGGTCCTGGATTACGTCAAAGGCACGCCGCAGATGCTCGCGGCGAACCTCGTGGTGCTCCGGAGTCTGGAGCGTGCTTTGTACGCGCCCACGAACATCGGCCACTACGCCCTGGCTTCCCGGCACTACTGTCATTTCACCAGCCCGATCCGCCGCTACGCGGATTTGCTCGTCCACCGGCAGTTCCAATTCCATATTGAGGATCGAGTCGAGGTGGCGAAGCAGATCGCTGCCGGCCAAGACCTGTTCGACGTTGGCAAGCACATCACCTTCACGGAAGAGCGCGCCGACGATGCCGAGAAAGAGCTGACGGAAGTCCTGATCCTGCAAATGCTCAGCAAGCACATCGGTGATGAACTGGAGTGCGTCGTCACGGGCTTGACCGGCTTCGGCGTCTTCGCCCAATCGGAGAAGTACGGCATCGAGGGACTGATCAAGCTCGAAGACCTCGGGCCGGACCACTGGCGGTTCAACAAGCTCGCTCAATGCACTATCGGCGAGCGCTCCGGCGAAACCATCCATCTGGGCCGGCCGCTGCGCGTCTCCATCGCTTCGGTGGACGTGCCCTCACGGCGTTTGAACGTCGTCCCCGTGGAGCCGCTGGGGCAGGGTCGCACACAGCACGCGCCAAGCAAAACCGCGCGGAAGGCCAAGCGTGCACGCGGACCGAAGAAGGGCCGGAGAAGATGAAGCGAAGCGTCCCGCGTTCGTAGTGACGCCGTGAGGCGTTGTGTCGCGGGCATCCTGCCCGCGCTTTGAGGGCGGGCCGCCCTCGACACGTGTTTTGGCTGCCCTTGTGGGCACACTACAAACCGATGTCGGGCAAGACGGAGAGTGTAGGGTGGGTTCTTAACCCACGCGTCAAGTGCGCATCGGTCGGAGGAACGCGTGGGTTAAGAACCCACCCTACGAAGTCTCATTCTGCCGGATTATCTGCCGAGGCTCAATCGACTGCAGGCAGGATCACGTACGAGGGGTGCTGAGTATCGCGGAATACCGTGATGGTTGGTGCCGGACTGCGTTGCGCGGTCTGGTAGCTGTCTTCGTCCGCACAAGTGACGGCCATCCGGATTCTGCGGCCGGCGGGGAAATGCTTGCCGGTTGGCAACAGGTCGAACACAAGCTCCACCGGCTCATTCGGCAACTTGGCCGTGTCCTTCTCCAGACCGCTGTGGTAGGGGAGGTCCGGACGGGCGTAGAGTGGCTTGGCAAGGGCCCGGTGTGAGGCGCGCAGACAGCCTTCCGTGACGTAGGTCGACCGCCCTGGGGCATCGATTTCCTCCAGGTAGGCGAATACATCGACATCGTCGGCCGAACATTGCAGCCAGAGGTGCATGATCGGGTGACCCACGACCTCAACCGGCTTGGCCAGCGGTTCGGTGGTGTAGGTGAGGGCCTTGCGGTCATTGGCGGCCATGTCCGTGTATCCGGTCGGTCCGCCGGTCCAGCGCGACCGGGGGCCGCTGGTGGTGCTGTAATCGACGACATAGGAGTCGAAGCCTGGTTGGGACGCCGACACGCTCAGCAGACCATCGTTCGCCGATTGGACGGAGCCCGACGGACCGCCGCTGAAGTAGTATTTCGCCGGCTTGGACTCCGGCAGGGGCCACTGCTTCGCCCAGCGAATCATCTTGTCCTCGGGAGCGCCCATCACGCAGTAGAGAACAGACGGCTCCTTCATGATGCCATTGTCGATGTCCTTGAGCCAGTAGTCGAACCAGCGGAACATCTCGGTGCCGCGGTCCAGTCCCTAAAGACGTAGCCATACGGGACGAGCTTCCTCATGGGATGGTCTTCGCGGTCAAGCTGCGAATGGACTGTGCCATTCTGGTCAATAGCAGCCCTTTGATACCGGCGGTGCTCCCAGATCGTCGGCAGACGCTCCTCGTGCAAGACGTTGTTCCTGGTGGGGCGGAACACGTCGATGGCGATGCGCGTGCCGTCGCGTATGACAATGTGCTGGGATGTGCGGCGCCAGCCGTCAAATAGAGCATGGGAATACCCCTGGTACCGACCCGGCTTGGAAATTCGCTCCTCATGCTGTTGCTGCTCCGCGGCGCCGGATACAACCGGCCACCACAGCGCCGGCAGCAGCCCGAGCACGGCGATGATCTTGGCCACGAAACGGTTGCTATGACCCATGCATCTACACCTCTGTCCAGACATGACCACAGGCACCTTTCACGAACGTCCTGCTATCGTCGGCCGTAAAATATTATCGGGAAGTTAGTCGGCACGGCGGAGGTAATATTGCACAAGAACGCTCTTTCGTGGTGAGGGCATCTTGCCCTTGCATCGTGGACAGGATGCCCACGACATGCAAGGGCGGGACGCCCTCGCCACGTAGAAGACCATTCGCCAAACCGCGCTTGACGATGCCACCCAGCCAGGAGGCGGCGCGGTGTCCGCCCCGCCGGATTCCGCGTTTTCTTGACAGGGGCGCGGGATTTTGCCATACTGGCCCCGGCGCTGGACAAATTTCGGTAGAAAAGAGAAGATAATAGGATGGCTCTCGACAGGATTACCAAGTTTCTCATCAAGATCTTCGGCTCGCGGAACGAGCGGCTGGTGAAGGGATATATGCCCATTGGTCGCGAGGCGGGGGCGTACGAGGCGGGGCTTCAGCAGCTCAGCGATGAGGCGCTGAAGGCCAAAACCGCCGAGTTCAAGGCGGCGCTGGCCGGCGGTCAGCGGCCCGAGGAGATTCTGCCCGAGGCGTTCGCGGTTGTGCGCGAGGCGGCGCGGCGCCATGTCAATATGCGGCACTTCGACGTGCAGCTCATCGGCGGCCGGGTCCTGTACGAGGGCAAGATCGCGGAAATGGCGACGGGCGAAGGCAAGACGCTGGTCGCCACGCTCGCCGTCTACCTCGTCCACCTTTCCGGACGCCACGTCCATATCGTGACCGTCAACGACTACCTGGCCAAGCGCGACGCCGAGTGGATGGGCCCGGTCTACCAGGCCCTCGGACTGACCGTCGGCGCGATCCAGGCGGACATGGATACCTCCGGCGAGGAGCGGAGAAGCCAATATCAGAGCGACGTGACTTACGGCACCAACAACGAGTTCGGCTTCGACTACCTGCGCGACAACATGAAGACCTCGCTCGAGCAGATGGTGCAAGGTCCGCTCCAGTACGCGATCATCGATGAGGTGGACTCGATCCTGATCGACGAGGCGCGGACGCCGTTGATCATTTCCGGTCCGGCGTTCGACGATGTCAGCCGGTACAAGAAGGCCGACCAGGTCGCCCGGCAGTTGGTTGGGCTTCAGAGCCCCTATGATCGGATCAAGGCGCAGATTGCCTCTGCGAAGAGTAAGGTGGAGAGCGCCCCAACGGAAATCTCGGAGGCCAAACGGGAGAAGGACAGCGCGCGGCTGGAGAAAGCTCAGAAGATACTGGCCGCGGCGGAGGCGGACCTCGAGGCGGCCACCGCGAAGCTGGCCCAGATGATTGAGTACTATGAGGTCGAGTACGACCACAAGCAGGTCCGCTTGACGCACGAGGGAGAGAAGGCCGCCCAGGATATCGCGGGGATCGGCTCGTTCTATACGGGCGACAACGTGGGGTGGTCGCACCTGATCCAGCAGAGCCTGCGCGCCCACGTGGTCTTCGAGAAAGAGAAAGACTACGTGGCGATGGACAACAAGATCATCATCGTGGACGAGTTCACGGGCCGGCTCATGCACGGGCGCCAGTGGTCGGACGGCCTGCACCAGGCGGTCGAGGCCAAGGAAGGCGTCACGGTCAAGGAAGAGACGCAGACGCTCGCCACGATCACCCTCCAGAACTTCTTCAAGCTCTACGATCAGATCGCCGGCATGACGGGCACCGCCGCCACGGAAGCCGACGAGTTCATGAAGATCTACAAGCTCGACGTGGTTGTCATTCCGACGAACCAGCCGTGCATTCGCGATGACCAGGAGGACGTGATCTATAAGACGATGCGGGAGAAGTTCGACGCGATCGTCGAGGAGATCAATCGCATCAGCGCGGAGGGCCGGCCGGTCCTCGTGGGGACGATCAGCATCGAGAAGAGCGAGGCCCTGTCCGCCGCGTTGACGAAAAGGCATGGGCTGGAGCATGAGGTGCTCAACGCCAAGCAACACGCCCGCGAGGCCTTGATCGTGGCCAAGGCCGGCCAGCAGCATCAGGCCCGGGACGGCAGCACCCACGGCAATGTCACCATCGCGACCAATATGGCCGGCCGCGGCACGGATATCAAGCTCGGTCCGGGCGTCGCCGAGATCGGCGGCCTGCACATCCTCGGCACCGAGCGGCACGAGGCCCGCCGCATCGACAACCAGTTGCGCGGCCGTTCCGGCCGGCAGGGCGACGCCGGGTCCAGCCAGTTCTTCCTGTGTTTCGACGACGACCTGATGCGCGTCTTCGCGCCCGAGTGGACGGTCAAGGCCCTCTCCTGGATCGGCTGGGAGGAAGGCCAGCCCATCTACCACACGCGGATCAGCAAAGGCATCGCCAAGGCCCAGAAGAAGGTCGAGGAGCGCAACTTCGAAATCCGCAAGAGCCTGCTCGACTACGACGAGGTGATGGACTACCAGCGCAAGATCTTCTACTCGCGGCGGCGCGATCTGCTGGCCGGCAAGAGCGCCAAGCCGGTGATTCTGGAGATGATCGAGGCGGCCATCGCCAAGCAAACCAAGGAGATGCTCGACCCGAATTATTCGCTGCGGAGCATGATCGAATGGGCCCGGGCGAACTTCGACGTGGACCTGAAGCTCTCGCAGGTGGTCGAGGCCCCGGCGCAGGAGATCGAGCAGTTGATCAAGGATCGCGCCAAGGACAACGTCCGAAACGACATCTCGATCTCGCTCGGGGAGTACCTCGAAGACTACGACGATCCGAGCACGTGGGATACCGCGGGCCTCTCCAAGTGGGCGATGAACAGTTTCCACGTGAACCTGAGCATCAACAAGATCAAGAGCTTGAAGCCCCAGGAGATCGAGGAGCAGTTGGCCGACGCCGCCGTGGAGCAGGTGGATAAGAAGGATTGCTCGTTGCTGGCCGAATTCCTGAATCCGGACTTCGGGGTGCAGCGGTTTGCCGAGTGGGCGCGGGCCAAGTTCGATATCCCCGTGGAGGTCGAGCGGCTGAAAGGTTTGAAGCCCGAGGAGGTGCGGCAGTGGCTCTTGGAGCAGACGACGGCCAAGTATCGGCGGCGCGAGATTGAATACCCCGTCGAGTTCGCGATGAGCATGGCCTACGGCTCGCAGAACGCCAATATCTACGGATTCCAGGCCTTGGCCGAGTGGGCCAATGCGAAGTACAACGCCGGCCTGTCCGCCGAGCGCATCCAAGACACGAGGCCCCGCGATCTGCACGAGCAGTTGCTCGCGTTGAGCGAGAGTTATAACGACGGCAAACTTGATGAAGAACTGGCCGATAAGACCGCCCATCTGAACCGGGCGGAACTGGTCCAGTGGGCCAACCAGAGATTCCACGCTTCTCTGCGGGAGGAGGATCTGGCCGATGGCGAGGAGGCCCGGAATCACCTGGCCCAAGTGGGGCGGGAGTATCTCCGCTCCGAGCTGGCCGATCTGGAGCAGTACGTGCTGCTCAACGTCTACGACAGCACGTGGAAAGACCATCTTTACGCGATGGACCGTCTCAAGGACGAGATCTGGACCCGCTCGCTGGCGGAAAAAGACCCCAAGGTCGAGTACAAGCGGGAAGGATTCCGGATGTTCAACGAGATGCTGGAGTCCATTGACGACCGGGTTACCGACGTCATCTTCCGGGTCCGCCTTGAGGCGGGTGCCCGGGCGCGGAACTTCTACCGGGTGAGCCAGACCTCGCACGATGAGGTGGGCCAGTTCGCGGCGGGCGAGCAGCAGCGGGCGGCCGCCCAAGCCCCCCAGGGTGAGGTCAAGGTCAAGCAGATCCGGCTGGAGCAGCCCAAGGTCGGCCGCAACGATCCCTGCCCCTGCGGCAGCGGCAAGAAATACAAAAAATGCCACGGCCAGAACACGGACGGCGGGGGGGCCTAGGTCCCATTCGTCCCCTACGTCCTATCAGTCCCATTCCACGATTGCGGCGGCGAGACGGCCTACGGCCGAGGTGTGCGCAAAAGAAAACATCGAGTAACATGGCGCTACCCGATGTTTTCCGGAGGGGAGAAAAATCTTAACTTGAACACTGCCGTTATCGGCAATCGTGCAACCGCACTTGAGTCCAAGTTTCCTTATTTTTTGCGTCCTATAAAGGGTACGGCAGGTTCGAGGGGAATGTTCGCCGCCCGGAGAAGAATTTGCACTTGTACCACCTTCGCATGTAAATTTCTTCCTTGATCGCACCTCCGGAAAACCCTGATCTGGGGCGGTGATTCAACCAGTAGGGTGCCCCAGCCCCGATGCGTTCCGATCACCCGCCACGCTCGTCCGCGGGCGAGGACCTCACCCCTGCCCGCGCGCAAAGCACCATCAGATCCTTCTTCTGTTTGGTCCGGCATGTTGCGAGTGCTTCTTCGCACAAATCCAGGCGATCTCTTTTTCACTGAAAGGGTTGGTCTCGCCCGTTCGACAGTATTCCCTTTTTCGCCGCCGCCGAGCGCCATAGCGGAAGAGTGCAAAGCAGTCTTTCCTGATGAATATGCCGCATGTCTGGTCGGGGAGGTCCCAACGCACAACCACGTCCTTCTCGTCCGTGGGATAGCCGAAAGGAAAAGCATTGATGCCATCGCCTCTCCGGCTGAAGACAGCATAGAACGATTGTGATGTCGGTGTGGGCCCCCCGACTGTTAGCTGCCACTGTCCGTCGGGAGACATCGAACGCAAAACGAGTGGTCGGTCCGAAAGCATGATTCTGTACAACGGGTTGTGTTCACTGTCCATTATGGCATCAGCGGTCATTTCAGATCGACGCGTTTGACGTGGACGAGGCGGTGGCCGAGCATGTCCACGGCGGCGCCTGTCTGTTCGAGAGCGATGTAGCCGACCAGCGGCTCGTATTCGCCGTCGTCATCCGGCGCCGTGTCGATGAACAGGACCTCCGCGGCGATAGGGCGGAATTCCCCAATCCGCACTCGCACTGGGCCGCACACGGAACCCTTCCGGACGGACTGGTCGGTCATCTTGACCTCCACCTCACCCAGTTGCTCGACCTCGCCGAGGTTTTCCCGCCAGGCATTGGGCAAAATGATGTAGGCGGAACCGGTGTCGACCAGAGCACTGACCGCCAGGGTCTTGCTCGGGTCCGTGAAATTCGTGAGTCTCACTTGCGTCACAATCTGTCCCACCGGAGTCACCTCTGTCTGTGCGAGCATACGCTCACCCGTGATCGAAATCCGCTGGTTTCGTTCTTCCCTGCAATCATAGGATAGCATGGTTCATCCGCGCAGTCAATGTCATCGGTAGGACAATGTAGGTACTCCGCCTCCAGGAACGTGTCTGGTTCGCATTCCTGGGGAAGACGCAAAGAGCTCAAAGGCTGCCGATCAGTCTCATGTAGGCGTCATGCGTGCCGATCCAGAACCAATAGAAGACATCTCCTTGGAGAAGGGCCAAGGCGCGGTAGCCTTCCCCAACTCTAATGGACCACACGTCTCCTACCTTCTTGAATCTCAGCGAGGGATGCCGAGCGTTTCGACGCCAGAGGCGGTATGCCAACTTGGCCCGGCTCTTGACCTCCGGCGAGAGGGCGGCATAGGAGGCCCAGAAGTCAGGAGTTGTCGATGACTTCATCAAGCGGCTTGGTCCTCCCCGCGGCTATGTCGTCGCGCGCTCGCTTCAACATGGGACTCAGGCGGCCCCCGTCCTGCGAATCTCGCTCGATCTCCTTGTCCCACTCGTCCAAATGGCCCGCTTCGTATTCCGTGAGCCAGGAAAGAAATTCATCCAACTCGCTTTCCGGAAGAGCTTTGACTTGTTCGGCAATTTTTCTGACTACCGGTTTCATAACACCGCTATTGTCGCAGAATTCATTCGCAAAAGCAACATTTTCGTGGCTTTGGGGTGCCTTCAAGCCTTCAACTGGCGGAGGATCTCGCCGGCCCAGTCTTGGGCTCGCTCGATCTGGCCTTCGAGCAGCAGATCGCGCTCGCCGGTCCCTTGCGTGCTACCCGTCTGGACAAAGAAGGTCTCCGGGCGGGCGACCGGTTTGCCTCCCAATTGGCTCAGTTGGCGCAGCAGTTTGGGTGCGGCCCGAAAGAGCCGCAACGGCCAGGGCCGGACCGTTGTGTCGAAGGCGGCCACGGACTTGCCGGCCAGAATGCCCGGAGGCAGGGCGGCCAGAGCGGACCGCACCTCGTGCGGCACGGTGAAGCCGTGCGTGGGACTACCCATCACGACAAGCTCGACTCCCTCAAGATCTGAGGCGGCAAGCTGATCGATACTGACGACGCGTGCATCCGCCGCTGGCTTCATCGCTTTTGCAATCGCCTGGGCCACCTTCTTGGTGTTCCCGAACTTGGAGAAATAGACGATCAACGTTTTCATGGTCCGCACCTCCGTTCAGCCGATGGTAGACGATTCGCGCGTACGCTCGCTAAATCGTATAGGCAGCCGGAGCTGGCTCCAAGGGCGGATTCCGCTTATTCGTTCGGTCCTCGCGCCCGCAAGGTGTGTTTCACGGAAGACCCCGCGAGCGTCGGGTTCAACTCTTGAGAGTTTCGAGGGCGGCTTGGACGGTGGCTTTTTCGTGGACCATCTTGCTTAGGGCCTGGACCATCTTGTCCGGCGTCTTGTGCTGGAAGGCGTTGCGGCCGATGGAGACGCCCGCCGCTCCCGCCGTCAGGGCCCCCTCGACCATCTTGAAGATCTCCTCGTCGCTGCCCATCTTCGGTCCGCCGGCAATGACGACCGGGACGGGGCAGCCTTCGACGACCTTGGCAAAGGTATCGACGCTGCCGGTGTACGGGACTTTGACGATGTCGGCCCCGAGCTCGGCCCCCACGCGGGCGGCGTGTTTGACGTTGTTGGCGTTGTATTCGTCATTGATCTTGGGACCGCGCGTGTAGACCATCGCTACCAGCGGCATCTGCCACTCCGCGCAGCGCTCGCTCACCTGGCCGAACTGCCGCAGCATCACGTTGTCGGTCTCGGCGCCGAGATTGATGTGGATCGAGACGGCATCGGCCCCAAGCTTGATCGCCTCCTCCACGGTGCAGACGAGCTCCTTCGTATTCGGGTCGGGGCTGAGGCTCGTTCCGGCGGAAAGATGAATGATCAGGCCGACGTCCCGTCCCGTCCCTCGGTGACCCGCCCGGACCAGGCCCTTGTGCATCAGGATGGCGTTGGCCCCGCCGGAGACCATTTTGCCGACGGTCGTTCGCATGTCGGTCAGCCCCTCGATCGGGCCGACCGTCACGCCGTGGTCCATCGGGATGATGACCGTCTTGCCCGAGTTGCGGTCGATGATTCGTTCCAGTCGTATTGCCTTGCCGATCATAGTCAGGCTCCTTATGGCCAGTTGCCGGTATTCGGTAGTCGGTATTCGGCGGTCGATTCCGGATCGCAGGTCAGCCACAAGAACGACTGACTACCGGCTACCGACTGCTGACTACCGGTCCTGACGCACAATGTACTTTCAGCAACGGACAAGGCAAGACAAAAAGCACCTCACCTCGTTCTCGGTGTGCTCGAACAAAGTCCTCAGGATCAGAGATCGGTTGCGGCGGAGCAACGTGGCGAGGGCGTCCCGCCCTTGTGTGTCGCGGGCATCCTGCCCGCGATTCGAGGGCAAGATGCCCGCGCCACGAGTCGTGTAACCTCTGAATGCCGCACGATCCATGCTTCCGTGGCAGTCTTGACGGACCCCCAGTCTCCGGTTATCATCACCGCCATGACGGGAAAGCAATTCTACGATTGGCAGACGCGGGGCGGGACGGATGACGTCATGCGGCTCGTGGATTGCCTTGAGAGAGCGGATGTAGCCTGGTGCATCATTGGCGGCGTCGCGGTCAACCATTGGGCCGAGCAGCCCATGGTGACCCAGGATGTGGACTTCGTGGTTGCCGTCGAGGCCATCGAGCGGACCGTTTCCCTTCTGGAGGAGGCCGGGTTCCGCTCCGAGAGATTCGAGTGGTCCGTCAACTTCAAGGGACACTCGGCGATCAGTATCCAGCTCAGCACGGAGGATTTCTACCGGGATTTCCCGTCCCGCGCTGTCCCTGCCGATGTCCACGGTATTCTCATGCGGGTGGCCTCGCTGGAGGACACGCTTCGGGGTAAGATCAAGGCCTGGTCCGAGCCCCAGCGCAGGCAGAGTAAGAGAATCAAAGACCTTGCGGATATTGCGCGCCTGGTGGAAGCGCATCCCCACCTCTGGGACTTGCTCCCCGACGATCTGAGGCGCCAACTGCAACCGCCGGAGAGAGCGTTGCCTGGGGCAAGTGGGGTCGGATAGCTGTCAGCCCTGTTCCCTGGGATTTACAGCGATCCCTCAGGGGTAATCAATATTGACCGACCCGCTGTTTCGGGTTATGCTCACCGTGTTGAGAAAAGGAGATGCGGATGTCGGAGAATATCCGATACGCCGCAAGAGGCGTGGAAGTGGCGGAAACCACGGGGTAGTCAACCGATTCGTGGAGAATAGAAATGGTGCTGACGGCAATTATCCACAAGGAAGATGATTGGTTCGTGGCGGAATGCCCGGAGATTGGGACCGCCAGCCAAGGCAAGTGCGTGGAAGAAGCCTTGGCCAATCTTCAGGAGGCCACCGAGGTGTACCTGGAGGAATTCCCACAGCAGCCCACGATGCACCCCATCCTGACGACCTTCGAGGTTTCGGCACATGCCTGAGTTGCCGCGCATATCCGGCCGGGAAGCCATACGCGCGTTCGAACGCTTGGGCTTCCGTCAGGTTCGGCAGAAAGGCAGCCATGTTGTGCTCCGGCGCGAGAACAGAGGTTGTGTCATCCCTCTTCACGATTCACTTGCTCTTGGCACCCTGCGCAGCGCCATCAAACAGGCCGGCATTACTGTCGAAGATTTTGTCAAAGCGCACAGACGAGGATAGAGCGGATCATTTGGGCTTGGCCGCAAGAAGGGCTCCCAGTGGACGTATCCGAGACGGTCCGACAGCACGGATTTCGGCCAGTGATCGACGACCTTTTGGGCGCGTCGTCTGAAATCGGTCCCGACCGCCTCCGCTAAGGCCATCGCCACCTTGACGGGCCGACGCGCCTGAGGCTATCATTGTCGCCATGACGGGAAAGCAATTCTACGACTGGCAGACGAGAGGCGGCACGGATGACGTTATGCGGCTCGTCGACTGTCTTGAGAGAGCCGATGTCGCTTGGTGCATCATTGGTGGCGTGGCGGTCAACCATTGGGCCCAACAGCCTATGGTGACCCAGGACGTGGACGTTGTGGTTGCCGTCGAGGCCATCGAGCGGACCATTTCCCTTCTGGAGGAGGCCGGGTTCCAATCGGAGAGATTCGAGTGGTCCGTCAACTTTAAGGGACGCTCCGCGATCAGCATCCAGCTCAGCACGGAAGATTTCTACCGGGATTTCCCGTCCCGTGCTGTTCCTGCCGATGTGCATGGGATTCTCATGCGGGTGGCCTCGCTGGAGGACACCCTCCGGGGCAAGATGAAGGCCTGGTCCGAGCCCCAGCGGAGGCAAAGCAAGAGAATCAAAGACCTCGCGGATATTGCCCGCTTGGTGGAAGCGCATCCTGACCTCTGGGATTTGCTCACCGACGATGTAAAACGCCAACTGCAACCGCCGGAGAAAACATGAAATGGGTGGGAAGTGCCACCGAGGGAGCGTGTGTATGGCGGAATACGGCGAATGGAACCGAAAAGGCGCGACATTAAGCGATGTGACGGCCAAGAAGGAGTATGGCGTCACCCAGGATTTCATCGTCAAAGGCATTCGCGCACGCAAGTTGGAGTGGCGCGAAGGGGCGATCTGGGGAAACCCGTACATCCGCGTCCTCCGGAGACAACTGGAGGAGTACATGGCGGAAGAACTGGGAGAGGAGTACTTGGCCAGGGTCAAGGGGCAGACGGAACTCCGCAAGATCAAAAAGGAGATCTCCGAGCTCCAAGAGAAGCTCGATGCTCTTCAGAACCGGCGGGCTGAGCTGGAGAAGTTGTTGAAGAAGTGACCGGCGGATTCTTGGCCCATCCTCTTGACTGAGGTGAGACTGTAAGGTATGCTCATTTCGTTCACGGGAGGAGATACGCGTGTCGGAAGTGCCTGAATAGCCGAAAGGGACGGCCACGGCCACGGCGTAGTCCACAGATCAGCGGAGAATAGAAATGGTGCTGACGGCAATTATCCACAAGGAAGATGATTGGTTTGTGGCGGAATGCCCCGAGATCGGGACCGCCAGCCAGGGCAAGTGCGTGGAAGAAGCCCTGGCCAATCTTCAGGAAGCCACCGAGGTGTACCTGGAAGAATTCCCGCAGCAGCCTACGATGCACCCCATCCTGACGACCTTCGAGGTCTCAGCCCATGCCTGAGTTGTCGCGAATATCCGGCAAGGAGGCCATTCGCGTGTTCGAACGTCTGGGCTTTCGACAGGTTCGACAGAAGGGCAGCCATGTCGTGCTCCGGCGGGAGAGCAAAGGTTGTGTCATCCCTCTCCACGATCACTTGCCCTCGGCACCCTGCGCAGCGCCATCAAACAGGCCGGCATAACCGTGGACGATTTCGTCGAAGCCCACAGACAGAGGTAGAGCGGATTGTTTGGACTTGGCCGCAAAAGGAACAGCATGGGCCGGGGCCCATCCTACCGACTTGATGCTCTTCAGAACCGCAAGATCGAGGTTGAAAAGTGGCTGTGGAAGCGTTCGGGAATGGCAGTCTGGATGTGGCAGCGGCAATATGGGTGATCGTGTCGTAGGAGGCCGAACAGAATGTGCGTACAACCGGTCCGAGATCATTTGACCGGTTGTGGAAAACAGAGTGCATACGCGTTCCCGATAGTGATCGATATGAACAATGTCGTGGTAGGGGAAGGAGCACATGTCCGACGTGCTGACACGGCTGCATCAACTCCTGGACGCAGGGCGGACCCTTAAGGGGGATGATCGCAGGAACACCGCAAAGTGGAGGGCTGAGACCCTGAGACTGATCGATGCGCTGCTTGGCCCAAGCCCGATAAACATACATTCAGAAGGCTACTATGAGTTCCAGTCTGCTGAGTCTCATGAAGAAAAGGTCGCGATACTGAACGCAATTCTCATCTCATATACTGGCGGATCTCCTTCGTTTCGTCCCTCGACAGAACCAATTGCGGATGTCTTCCTTGTCCACGGACAGGACGTGGCTGCCCGGGAATCCGTGGCCCGATTCCTCCAGAACCTGGGACTAAGTGTGGTATTGCTGAGCGAGGTTGCCAGTTCGAACCTTACCATTGCGGAGAAGCTCGAACGCTATGCTAATGTCCGTTTCGCTGTGGTGCTTCTCACGCCGGACGACAAGGGTGGTCCTGCGCATGCTATGCCGGCTTCCTATTCCCTTCGCGCAAGGCAAAACGTCATACTTGAACTCGGCTATTTCATGGGTAGATTGGGACGAGAACGGGTCTGCACCCTATACAAGGAAGGAGTCGAGACGCCCTCTGACTACCACGGCGTTGTGTATGTCCCAATGGATCTCGCAGGAGCATGGAAACTTGGCCTGGCAAAGGAACTAAAAGCATCGGGACTGGCTGTAGACCTGTCCCGCGTAGTCTGAATGGTTGCCGAGTGGAAAGATGGCAGGGCCGCACAACAAATACCTGCACCTTACCGCCATGCAACCGCACCGGAAGATGGGATGCATCATTCGTTCGGCACCGACGAGAGGCAGGAACCGGCTGCGACGCTCGAGACAGGGAGTTTAATCTCACGGGATCCGAACAGGTGGCTGTGTCCAGGATACCCTTGGCCTATTCGTCGATCACGCCTTCGAGGAGACGCTCGTAGAACTCGGCGTACTTGTCCTTGTTGGGGGTTTCGCGGTAGGCGATGGCGGCGCGCGGGT
>Ga0315289_10000346_pt1 | contig 72728 bp, 86 predicted proteins | sample YL17G11_40_MG_FD_203452 | JGI IMG/M metagenome (GOLD analysis project Ga0315289, IMG submission 203452) | Sediment microbial communities from Yellowstone Lake, YNP, Wyoming, USA - YL17G11_40 | ecosystem: Environmental > Aquatic > Freshwater > Lake > Sediment | place: USA: Wyoming | collected...
TGCATGCTCCAACTGCTCCCCAGATGTCAGACACCCAGCATTCGAAGTCTAGCGCTCGAACGAACTCAACGATCTCTGTGTGAGGCGATCCGATCACAACAACGTCGTAGTGACTGGCACATGCTTCAGCGCTTGTCAGGTTCGTGAACTCCTCATGTGTGTCGTGATCAAGCAACGTGCTCTCTTTCACCATCGGATCGTGCACGTCCACATGACAGAGATTCAAGAGCAACTGACGCCTCAGTTTCGCTCCAAGACTGTCACGCATGTCATCGCAATCCATCTTGAACGTTGCTCCAAGTAACAAGACACGTGATCCTGTCTTGATGACGCCGAGCTGCTTCATGTGGTTGACGATGAAGACAGGCAAGTGTTCGTTGATCCTCCACGCGCTTGTGAAGATGTCAACCTCGGAGTGTTTCCACGACAGGAAGCCAAAATCCTTGCGAAGACATGTGCCAGCGGCGTAGCCTGGTTTGATCGGTTTGAACCGTGGGTAACCAGCGCTCGCGAGCTCCATCAGTCGATGTGGATCACGGTTGTGTTCCATCGCTGTCATGGCCAGTTGGTTCCCCAACGCGAATTCGACGTAACGGCGAGCGTTGCAGAAGACCTTGCACAGCTCAGCTTCAAGCACGTCACAGTCGACGAACTGCGAGGCATGTGAGTACAAATCGTGTGCCTTGGCACGCGAGTTCTCGTCGTACGCGCCCACGATCTGCGGCAACGTTAGGAGCTCAGAGTGGGCCAACCCCTCCGAGATCCGTTCGGGTGCGTGTGTGAAGTAGAAGTCAACGCCAAGGGTCCACGTGGGCCTCTCTGCGCGCACGATCTCGATGATGGCGTCACAGATGCCTGGCGCAACCGTGCTGCGTAGGCTGATGTGTTGACCGTCACGAGCTTGTTGAGCCCACTTCCTAACGAACTTGAAGAGGTTTCCAACGTCAGGCTCCATGTGATTCATCAACGGTGTGCCAATGCACACGACCGTGTGATCGTGACTGATGCATATGTCGTCAACCAACGGGTCAACGTTCGCAACGAATAACATCTTTTTGGCTATTTCAGCGTCGAACCCTGGCTCGTGGAATGGCATCTTGCCACTTCTGACAGCTTTCGCGATCTTTGGATCACGTTCAACGATCGCTACGTCATGTGATCTAGCCAACACGAGAGCGAGTGGCAACCCGACACGTCCGGCTCCAAAGACACACACGTTTGCCATTACCTTCTATCATAGTTCCGATGCAAGAATTGAAGCAAGCGTGTTTGGTCTGTCAAGAACAACGTCTCGTTGACGTCTTGGATCTAGGGATGCACCCATGTGCTGACACGTTCGTGTCGCGTGGGCAGTACGCTGGCTGCGACAAGGTGTGGCCGCTGATCGTCTGCATGTGCGAGAACTGTGGCCACGTTCAGACGAGATACCGTGTTTCACAGGACACGCGATACAAAGAGACCGAGTACTCGTTTGTGTCATCCCACTCTGAGAGTTACCGAAAGTACTGGAACGAGTTCGCGTTGAAACACACCAATCCAGGACAGACGATCGTTGAACTCGGGTGCAACGACGGTTACCTTTTGAAGAAGTGCGAAGACAACGGGTGTCACGCATTTGGGATCGATCCGTCTGAAGCAATGGTCACGATCGCATTGGCGCGTGGTTTGGACGTTTTCTGTGGGTACTTTGAAGATGGCATCATCTCACGCGACAACTGTGTTGATCTTCTGATTGCGTGTAACGTTCTGAACCACGTTGACAACATCCAGCGATGCATGGAGACCGCGTTCAACGTGCTCAAGGATGATGGGCGATTTGTGATCCAGGTTCCGTCGTGGTCATGGATGGTGGAGAACGGTGGTTTCGACCAAGTGTATCACGAGCATGTGCATTACTTCTCAGTCGCTTCCATGGCGTCAATGGCGAAGCGTTTTGGCTTCACAATGACAGATGTGGAGCTTGTCAACTTCCATGGCGTTAGCATGGTTGTGACGTTGCGAAAAGGTGACGTTGCATCGTCATGCGACGTTGGGACCCACCCTGACGTGGCGACCATCACGATCGCGTCAAAGAAGTTCGACACGCACGTTGAGCGCCTCCAGTCTGAGCTATTCGCGTTGCGAGCCGTGGGTAGAACCGTGTTCACGTTGGGTGCTAGCGCGAAAGGAAACACTCTTCTGACCTGTGCACATGCCACCCATCGCGAGGTTAAAGCAGTTCTCGAGGTGTCGGACAGGAAGATCGACAAGTTCACTCCACTGTCTAGGATCCCAATCGTCGACGAGGGAACGTTGGCGATGCACAACGATCCTGTAGTGGTGTTGACCACACGCAACCTACCAACGTCGGTCGTGAACAACCTAAAGAGAATCAATCCAACGACCGAGGTGCTTGCTCCGTTTTCTGACGAGGTTTCAACATGAAGATCAAGATCGAACCAGCCCACTCCGACGACCGCGGGGACATCGTTGACGTCCTGTACAAGGAACCAACTGACCACGTCGGGATCGTGACGTTCACTGTCGACGCCGTTCGCGGGAACCACTTTCACAAGGAGACGACGCAGACGAACTACATGATCAGCGGCAAGGTGGAGTACCACTCCATGTTCGTGAGCGGCGGCTTCCACCAGACATGCGTCATGGAAGCTGGCGACATGACGGTGAGCAAGCCAAATGAGATCCACGCGTTCAAGGCGTTGGAGCCAGCCGTCATGCTTGTGATGAGTCGTGGTCCACGAGGCGGCAAGGATTACGAAAGCGACACGTACCGACCGTGCAAGCTCGTATGAGAGCTCTTGTCTTAGGATCCACCGGCTTCGTTGGAAAAAACCTTGTGAAGACGTTGGATGCTAGAGGACACACAACAGTTGAAGCGTGGAGAGAATACGATCTCACTGAGCTCGACTCAGCGCGAACTTCGATCGAAAATGCACGTGAACCCGATGTCATCTTCTTCTGCGCTGACGTTGCGATCCGTCATTGGCATACTGATCCTTCGTTTGCGTTCTGTCGACAGCTGACGATGCAAGCGAACGTTGTGGAGGCCTGGAAGACGTACGCGCCGGACGCGAAGCTCGTGTGCTTCACGTCCCACACGGCGTGGCCGGCATCGCATCACGTCTTGACCGAGGACAACATGGAGGACGGCGCGTTGATGGCGACCTGGGAGGGTTACGGGCAGTGCAAACGCACGCTGATCTCACAGTTGAGAACGTCCGGCAATGATTGGCTCGCTCTTGCGTTATGTACGCAGTTCGGGCCTAACGACAACAGTGACAGGTTCTTTCCGACCGTCGTCAAGAAGCTGACAGCTGACCCGTTGAAGCTCGCGTTAGAGGGTAACCCTGACGATCTGCGCACCTTTGCATTTGTGGAGGACACGGCACATAACATCGTGTTAGCGAGTGAGACGGTCTCTAACCGTGTGCTCGTGGTCGCGGGTGGGAACACGATGAGCACGTCTCAGGTTGTCGATCAACTGTGTCAAGCACGTGGGTTGAACCCGATAGTCGAGTACAAAGGACAACATTGGAACGCGGGCAGTAGGCTCTTCAACTCCGATACCTACGAACGGATGTTCCCCGCGTTCCGAAAGACCGAGATCCCCGTGGCTGTCAAGCGAAGCCTGGTCCCGTGAAGAAGATCTCGATCCTGTTGCCCAGTAGAGGGCGCATCGAGCAGACGAAGGCGTCCGTGGAAAGCTTGTTCACGCTCGCAGACGATCCCACAAGGTTTGAGATCTGCGCACGAATAGACTCGGATGATGTTGAGAGCATCAAGCTCTACGAGCAGCTGGCGATCGATCACGACAACGTCAAGTACGTGATCAAGAAGCGAGGTAAAGGCTACCACATCCTGAACGTCTTGTACGACGAAGCGATGTCGATGTCTGATCCAGAGGCAGACTACGTGTACGTCTGGGGCAACGACAACATCATGGAGACGCGTGGGTGGGACACGAAGTTGATCGCGTGCACTGTCAAGAATCCAGCCGTCGTGTGGCCGAACAAGAATGGACTCTACTACTGCTTTCCGATCGTCAATAAGAGGTGGTTCACCTTGTTTGGGAACGGAAAGTTCCCTGACTGCCCGTTCGTGGACACGTTCTTCTACTTCACCATGATGTACGCTGTCAAGACCACTAGCCGCGACACCGAGGAGTTAGAGACGTTGTCCGGGTTGGACGTTCGACACAACATCGTTCACGATGTGATCCACAACGAGGCAAAGAAGAAGGAAGCACCACGTCCCACACGTGATGCGATCGTGAAAAATGCGATCATTGATGCGGCAAAGTTGGTCAAGGAGTGGTGATCAGACTTTCTTTGAGACCGCGCGCCCAACCATAGCTTCCCAATCGCGACATTCGCGAATCTCAAGATTCTTTGCCCAAACACCGTTCATGACCTTGGGATCGATACCAAGAACCTTGGCGACGTAGATCAGAGCGTTCATGTCTTTTGGAAAGCAGTGACCGCCGAAGCCACGGTTCCCATCCGGGCCTGGAACAGACCAATGAGATCCGCCAAGACGTTCGTCGAACCGTGCGTACTCAATCACCTTGTCGTAATCAATGTCGAGCCCGATCTTGTCTAACTCCTCACAGATCTGAGCGACTTCGTTAGCAAAAGCGACCTTCGTCGCGAGGAAACAATTGGTCACGTACTTGACCATCTCAGCAGTTGTGCTGCTCGTTTTCATGAGTGGAACCTTCGGGAAGGCAGTTTGGAAGATCTGCTTCACCTTGTTGATGTGAGGGCGTGGCCCGCCCAGCACGATGCGATTCTGGTTACGCATATCGTCGAGCGCGTTGGCCTCTGTCAAAAATTCTGGACAGAAGACAACACGTAAACCGGTCTTCTGGAAGGTTTTGTTCCAACGTACAGTCGAGCCAGGCGGCACGGTCGACTTCACAACCGCGACGCGTTCGCCAGGGATGGACGCAAGCTCCTTCAACACGCTGTCAACGATGCTTAGGTCAGCCGAGCCATCCTCGTGCATCGGCGTCGGGACGCACACAAAGTAGACGCCTGTGAAGTCCTTGGCAATGGTCTCGTATCGCTCTACGTGTGTGACAAAGTCAGACAACTTGCCTGTGCGTGTTGGCCTGTATCCGCCTAGTGCGACCTTGTCGGCCTTGTCGAACGTTTGCACAGTGAACCCGCGTTCAGACATAACAATGGTGAGTGAGCCGCCAACAAATCCTTGACCGATGACCGCGATTGTTTTCTTCACGCCTCGTAATTTAGCTTATCGAGGGCAGGCTGAACGATGCGATACCACGCGTCCATTTCATTTTTGTCAGCGATCATCATTTCATAGACTTCCTCTACTTTAGAGGAGAGCCATTCCAAGGCTTTTTGTTTGGCTGTGCCGCCGTTTCGAATCGCTCTCACCAGCTCAGCCAACAGATCTTTACCAGCTTCATCTCGAAGCAAGTCATCCAGTGAATGTCGTGTTTTTGATATGTCTTTGTAAGCACGATCGAAGCCGTTGTTTGCAGCATCCTTGACCATGTCAACAACATCGTCGCGAGTCCAATACTCCGATCCAGCTTCGGCAGCTTTGTTAATCGCCTTCTCTCCTGATTGAAGAGCGTGTTCGAGATTGAATCCAACTGGACCCAGGTAAGCGGCCTTTAAAAAGTCGGCCCGACGTCCACCTTGAGAATCCGCGTCTGGTTCCACTAGCGCTGGGTTATCTTTGTTTTGATCGAAGTAGCGTTTGATTACCTGCTGCGCAGCAGGACTGACGCTGTAATCGGCAAATACACTCTTCCAATACTCAAGGGCAGCAGCTAGCAAAACGATAGAAACAACAGCATTCTCGGCGTACAGACGGTGAAGTCTGTAGTTTGCATCGTATTCACTGACAGCTTGCGCCAAACCCAACACCTTGGGGATCGGAACACCCTCGTGATTCACGATCTCGGACGTTGAGATCGCGATCAGCGATGTCATCCTGCCGTTCATGTATGACACGATCGCAACACGGTCAAGCTGTCTGTTCGCTAGATCCATGACATTTGCTTCCTCAATGAGCTGTCGGTGGATGAGCTCACGCAGTTCGTTGAGGGTCAACACATCGTTAGGTATGTTTTGTCAGATGATGTTCATGTCGAGGACGCTGACGATCGCGATGTGTCGTTCGTCACCCAGATCAAGGCAAACCTCAACGTCGTTGGTCAACCTGTTGGTCTCGTAGATCTTGAAACCACCAGCTAACGTGCCGTAATGTTGCAATCCTCCTGGAAAAGAAGGCCTGTACATAACGCAGGCCTCCAGAATGCACCTCACGTTAGGACCGACGTAGATCTTGTTGGGTGTAACCCCGTGTTGCTTGCGCAGTTCGTTGCTCGCATCGACGATGGTCTCGATGAGCGTCTCGTACCATTCGCGAACCGTTCCGGTGAAGACGGGTCCCATTGAGAGACTCGAGGTGAGGTCGATAGGATTACCTGTGAGCTTATTGATGAACTTTCCAGGTGCGCGAGACCAGAACATCCGAAGTTGGTAGACCTCCTGCGAAGGAGGAGCAATGGATGCGATCTTCCCACAGATCATTCCCTCCATGTAAAAGAGATCAGCCTTCACATCCTCAGCCAGGAACTTCAACCGCACGGATTCAAGAACTTTTTCAGCGGCTTTCAACGAAGGCATCCTAGTGGCGTACCTGATCTCGTAGCTGTCTGCGCTTGGCATCTGAGCAGCATAGTCACAGATGTTTTCGAACGTGACGATGACCGCGTTGTCGACAAACTGATCTTCTTTGTCTTGCCTGTATCTGTCGATGAACTTCACAAGTACCTTGTTCTTTCTATGGTGCCGCTCAAACTAGCACCGACGAACTCGTCGACAGTCTTCGCGGCATATTCTCCAACGGCCTCATGACTCATGAGCGGTCGCAAGGCGGCAGCTCGTTTCCCAAGATCGGTGCGGATCGCTGGATGATCCAACAGATGATCAATGCGTGCTTCGAGCGTCTCGTACTCGTAATCAGGCCCAAGTGACGCGTAGTGCTCCCATTCTTTCAGCGGCCAGCAGCAGTTGTTCTGCGGCAAGGCAAGGATGCATTTACCAAGCACTAAGAACTCGTAGAACTTGCGACTTGATACTCCAATGCCGGGGAAATCGAGACACACCTTCGTGCGATTGATGACGCTGTAGTACTCGTCTGGCGGCATGAGACCGTCGTAGGTGACGATGTTGAGATCCTTGCGTCGCTCCTTGATCTCAAGCAGTTTTGCGTAGCCGATGCGACGGTTGGTTGGCCAGTGTTGATTGGTGTTGCGACTCTTTGGCCAGCAGTACGGCTTGTTGTGATCGTGAACCTTACCGCCAACGAAGAGCACGTCGATGTCCTGTTCGACCTTCGGAAGCGTGTCAGCCACCTTGAAGATGCGATCCGGGTCGTTCGTCATGAGGGCAAGCGGGTAGACATCCTCCTTGAACGGGTAGAACACGCGTTGCTCGGACGTGCTCCCATGTTGAATCTTTAAGACCATGTAGTCTGTGACCTTGTAGTGGTCGATCAGGTTCTGGAAACGCGGCCAGTTGAGCTTGATGTCGAACGGGGTGCCACCCGATCCGTCGTCGCCGTCGAAGAAGCACAGGAAGTTCTTGCCGTCGCGTTCGTACAAGAAGCACGACCAATTCTTGTTCAACGTGCTGGATGACATGTTCGCGTCCTGAACCGCTTCAGGAGCGTGCTTCTTGTAGAACTTCGTCAAGAAGTGAACGAAGTGATCGCGATCGTCAATACCGTAACGCGTGATCTTGCCGATCATGTTTCCCTCGTGTAGATCAGCTCTTTGCTGTGGTGGTGGTTGTCCGACTTGCGTCGACTGGTGACAGTTGTCCTAAACGGTTCGAAGGGAAGCCAGTCGGGGATTGTGCCTGTCTTGGGACATTCGGCCTCACACACGATGACCTGCCCTCGCAGATCAGCGATTTGACCCGTCAAACGTGTGTAATCTAACGTTTTCGCACGGTACTGGTAGTTGTACTGATACGGAGGGTCGACGAACCATGTGCCTTCAACACCAGGTTTCAGAAGCTCGAGGCCATCGACTCGAACCTTCCAGTGCTTGATGAGGTGGAACTCGCTCGCGACACGACTTCTCGTGTTCTCGGTCCACTGCCCTGACTTGTTTCCCCACGACGAGACCGTCCAGCAGCTGCCGACGTTGTTCGTTCTCTGCCACGTCTTCATGAGCAGTTCTTGACCACGGTTCATGCCGAGCTCACGCACATCCGTCCCCTCAGAGATGTTGATAGGCATCTCACGGATGCTCGCCTCGGTGGCTTCCTCGATGAGCCACCACCACAGCGCGCACACATGCTCGTCAGACTCAGCGAGCAACACGTCTTTGCGATGGTGTCGCAACGAGTAACCAGCACTGCCCGCGAACGGCTCGATGATCATGTCATGCGTCGGCGCGGGGTAATGCTTTGCTGCTGTCCATTTCGAGCCGAACCACTTGAAGAGTGGACCTGTGATCGTGTCACTCATGTTTTCTTCTTTCGAATCATGCTCGTCATGCTGTTGTCAGACGTGTAATCGTACGAATGTTCTTTCGGCAACCGCACCCAGATCGTCACGTGTTTGACGTCTTGACGAAGCGTCTCGAACACGTGACGGCTCACGTACTTGCTGTGGAAATCCTTCTCGTACTTCAGTGACTCGATCATTCTGAAGGTCGTGTGAACGAGCTTTTCGTTGTGGGCGTCAGCGGAGCAACTTTCAAGCTTTGGCAGGAAGCTCGTGTGGATGTCCTCAACAACGTAGAACCCATCCGGCTTCACATGACTCCACAGTTTAGAAAAAGTCGACTGTTGATGCTTCATCGTGTGACTACCGTCGTCAACGATAAGGTCCCATGGGCCATGCTTTTCAGAGAGTTTCACTAGCTCGTTCGTGTCGTTCGCGTCGATCTTGTGAAGTGTAACACCGTCGATGTCCCCGCAACGCTTGATGTCCAGATCGACGCCATGGATCTCCGCATTTGGAAAGTACTCACGCCACATGCGTAGACTTGCGCCAAAGAACACGCCGATCTCCAAAACCTTCAACGGCTCAGATCTGCGGTCCTCTAGTCTACGCTCGTAAACTTCGCAGTACCCGTGGTTCGCCTTGTCAGTTCCATGCTTGACAGCAATGTCGTGTAGGTTCACTTTCTCTCCAAAATGATGAAGTTTTGATCGTACTTCCCACCCGAGAACCTCCCGCGCTCCAACGCGTTGAACCCCTGCATCTTGTCGATGACGTCGGCGACAACAGGCTGACGGATGTGACCGAGTGGGTCGTCAGGTTGAGGCACGCCACCGTGTGGGAGCGCTTTCACAGGGAAGGTGATCAGCACACGCGCGTCTAGACGCGTGATGTCGTGAAGGTCAGCGATGATGTTGTCTTCGGCAGTCTGATCGACATGCTCCAACACCTCGGTCAACGTCACCACGTCAAACGTTGTGTCGTACGTGTCGCGAAGACGATCGAAGCGAACGTCAAAGTGCTTCACATCCACACCAAGCAACGTCAACAGCTTGTTGTAACAGGGTGAGAAGTCGCACGTGTGAAGGTTGAGATCGTACCTGTAGTGATCGCGGTAGAGCAAGGCTCCGTGACACCCGTGCGCTGGAGCGATGTCAAGCAGCCTTCCTGCATGTGCTGCGTTTGGAAAGAAGCGAGCGTTAGCGAACTCCGGTCGTGGAAACGTCCTCCCGTTCCTCCACGTTGGGTCGACGAACTCACGTTGAGCCCACACCTTCAACATGTCGCGTTCGTCTGTAGGGAGCGCGAAGTACACACTCAAGAAATCGTCGAACTGCGCCTTGATCCTCGCACCCGTCTCAGCGTCCATCGTGGCGAACGCAACGAGTTCATCGTGAGAGTAAGGGCTCATGGCATCACCGCCCCAGTCGATGCGGCCATTCGCGAGCTCGGAAGCGCCGAGACGCTTGAGAATGTCGTCGTTCATCAGAGGTCCTTGAACATCTTACGGTAAGGTTCCATTCCACCCTTAGAAATCTTAAAGCGTTCCACATCTGGGATGGTTGGAATTGCTTGTGAAACGTCGTCGGCGATCGCAGAATGATGAAGAACTTGTTCGGCAATGCCGACGGGTGTTGAAACGACAGGAAGACCAATCGCTCCTGCTTCAAGAAAAGCCTGAGGTCCACCTTCGTGCACGCTTGTGACAGCGTACAGATCGGCACATTGGTAGAATTCGTTCAAGACTGGTTGTTCTGGTCGTTCGCGATACACATACGGGGTACCTGCAGCAGCGAGGCGGCCGCAAATATATTGCCTTCTCCATCCTGCCAAAAGCACCAGTGAGTTTGGATCTTGTTGATGTCTCTTGATGAAGAAATCGGCTAAAGCCTCAGGACCCTTTTCACGTTTTGGAGACTTTTCGTCGTGTCCTTCTGTATCGCGCTGAGCCGAGAAAACGATATTCGCGTTCAAAGGCAAATCATGCTTCGCTCTCAACACTTGAGAATCAGCTGTGCGTCGCCACATAGCATCATTCACCCAATACGGAACCTGTCTTACGGGTTTGTCTGTCAGGATTTCCAGTTGAGCTTTTGCGCGCGCGTTGTACACGTGATACAAATCGACGTGCTTGTCGCGGTCCATAAATTCTTCTCGCTCGTCAACGCCAAACTTGGAAGGGACGAGGTGGTGGATCGTGACGACGACCTTTTTGTTCGGCTTGTCTTTCAAAAGATGTTTTGGAATGACTCTCCATCTCCACTCTGAGAAAATCCAAATGATGTCAGCTTGCTCAGGTCGCATCACCGATGACTTCGGGTTGTGTTTCAACCAATCGTTTGTCAAGGTGTCACAGATCCAGTTTTCATCAGCCGGCAACATATAGATCTTCATTGAGCGAACCTCCATTTGAGATTTTGGTGGTGAGGTCGTGTCCCTCGACAGACCGCACCTATGTGACCTTCGCAGTAGTCGTTCGTACGAGCAGCAACCCTAATCGAGGAGTACGCGGCAACGAACACGTCGTCCATCGTGTAACAATCAACGCGACGACACCGTACTTGTTGATTGCTCGATGGAAATGGTATTGGCTTCCGGAACGAGCGATCGACACATGTTTGCGCCAACGTTTTTCCATGCCTTTCGACGTCCATCCAATGTAGGATTTTCCGTTTACAAGACATGTGTGACAGTAAACAACAAACCCTTTCATGCCCGAAAGGCTAGTTTATCTGTATGAACTTCTGCGAAAAATATACTTTGCTTCACCGCTTGATGACCGATCACAAACGCGAGAGCTTTGTGGAGACCGGAACGTACGAGGCCAAGATGAGTCTCAAGATGTCGGATCTGACCTCGAACGTACGATCGATCGAACTTAGCGAAAAGCTTCACAACGAAGCTCTCGTACAAGTCAAGAAAGCAAAGAAGGACGGCGTAATCACGCTCATCTTGGGGAACAGCGCCGAGCAGCTGCCGAAGGCTCTAGACGGGGCTTCTAAGCCGCTCGTGTGGCTCGACGCGCACTGGTCTGCTGGGAAAACTGTGCGCGACGATAGTGGCAGCGACACCCCTATTGTGGCAGAGCTTCACGCCTTGAAGGAATGGGGAGGAGACGCCGTTATCGCAATCGATGACCTCTGGTGCTTCAACGGCAAGAACGGGTACCCTACCTTTGAGAGACTACGCGAAATCGTTCGCGAGCTGTGGCCAACGGCAACGCTCACGCGAGTCGACGAGTGCGTCTGGTTCCAGGTCGATCCCGCTTAGACGTTCACGACGTCTTGTCAGCGACACGACCCTTGTTGCGCTTGACACGTAGCTCGTTCAACTCGGGATCCTCGGGATCTTCGGGACGCTTCTTGAACTGCGTAGAGGTGTACTCACTCTCCAATTCAGCCTCTGTCATTGGGACGTAGTAGTACATCGCAAGGCTGCGTCGCGTCATGCCTTCGGGACAGGTCAACGGTTCGGGATGACCGTGGTTGGATTTCATGTCGGTGCGAAAGACGACGGTGCGGTTGAAGATCGGGAGCACCTTCGACACGCATTCCGTCATTTCCTTGTTCCAGAGTTCAAGGTTGCCGCCGTAACTTGCGTCCCAGTTCTCGTTGAGGTAGACGATCATGTTGAGCTTGCGGAAAGCCTTCATCGGGCGGTGGATGTTGAAATCCTCGTGCACATCTAGCTTGCCACCTGGCTTGATCTGGTGAAGGCCACCGCCGTTGAGCGTGTGGTCTGGGACAAGGTTCTCAAGCCCGGCAAGCCGGCCAAGCTGCGCGACAACATCAGACGAGTTAGCCTCGTCGAAGAACTCGCGAAACCCAACGTCGAGCTGTGACAGATCGTTGAAGGCGAACTTTCGCTCGAGCGGGTTGTCGTACTGCCACCACTTCTTCTCCTCAACACTTGGGTACTTCGGCACAAGCGACCGCAACGCTTCGGGATCGATCAGGTTGTCGACGACGACATGCGGGAACGGATGACCGTTGCGGAACGACTCGATCATCAGGTTGGTGTCGATGCGTTTGGTGAAGAACTTCATGACTTGTATCCTGAGCACTCGAGAGCTTCGTCTGTGAACGGCGCGTACGTCAATCCTTGATCGTCAAGTGTAACCAGCAAAACCCATTCGTTTTCGCGAAGCGTGGCGGGCATCTCGCATCGCGAGCACACATGTGTGTTGGAGTTGCGTTGCTCCTTCTGTCTGAAGTCGTGCTTCATGGCTTGTACTTCTCGTTCCAGGCGTTGAGAACATGTCGATAGACCAACATGTTCGGGCGGTACTGTGGGTTGCCGAAGATCGGCGCGTCGCTGCCATTGAGCACGAGGTGAAGCGCCGCGGCAACTGCGGCCGACCGACTCTTCCCAGCAGTGCAGTGAATCACAATCTGTTGAGCGTTGGGATGTTCCAAGACAAGATCAACGATGCGTTCTCCATCTCCAGGTTGAGCGAGCGGACAGCTTTCTTGAGTCTGTCCTGGGGCGTGCTGATCCAGATCCCAAAAGAAAAGGTTAAGCCTGCCAAGGGTATGCTCATTTGTCTTGATGTTAGCTGGCTCTTCACCCGGGCAGTTGATGGAGACAATGATGTGCGGGACGTCTGATAGATCCATCGCCTCGATGAGGGGACGACTACAGACTTGGATGTCGATCATGACATCCCCGAACTCTTACGCTTGAAGTAAAATTCATGCTCGTGTACACCAACAAGCTCCCAACCTTGAGCTCCAAGTTTGTTGAGAATCTCACATCTTAACGAGTAGACAGAGATGCTCGCAACATGGTATTCCCACTTCATGGCCCAACCATGTCGTGAATCCAGTTAAATGTTGTCTCTAGACCTTCGATGAGTTTCTTCTTTGGCCGCCAGCCGAGCACCTGGTCGATGAGCAGGTTGTCGCTGCAACGACCTCTGACGCCTTGAGGACCCTTGACATGCTTGACGGTGAGCTTCTTGCCCGAGATCTTGATGACCATGTCAGCGAGTTGGTTGATCGTCACCATCTCGTCGGAGCCGATGTTCAACGGCTCTGTGTAGTCAGAACGCATGAGGCGAAGCACGCCTTCGACACATTCATCGACGTGGAGGAAGCTGCGAGTCTGCTTGCCGTCTCCCCACACCTTGATCTCGCCGCCGTCCTTCGCTTGCGCGACCTTACGACACATGGCAGCGGGAGCCTTCTCACGACCGCCGTCGTACGTGCCGAACTCGCCGAAGATGTTGTGGAACCTGGCGATGCGTACGTCGACACCCTTGTTGCGTTGGTACGCCTTGTACAGACGCTCGCTGAACAGCTTCTCCCAGCCGTACTCGGAGTCCGGAGCGGCGGGGTAAGCGGAGGCCTCGGAGCACACCGGGTTGTTAGGATCAAGCTGGTTGCGCTCGGGGTAAATGCACGCCGAGGACGAGTAAAAGATCTTTGGCTTGACATTGAGAGCGGAGACTCCGTCGAGAACGTTCAAGTTGATGGTCGCCGAGTTGTGCATGATGTCAGCGTCGTTCGCGCCGCAGAATACGAACCCGGCTCCTCCCATGTCAGCTGCCAATTGAAAGATCATGTCGAATCCTCCCGCGACGATCGCCTTCGCAAAGTACGGATCGCGTAGGTCGTCGCGAATGAACGTCTCACCTTGACTGATCTCACGAAACTCCGGCTGCTTGATGTCAACCGTCGTGATGTGATACCCGTCTTTGATGAGACGACGTGTAAGATGTCCACCAATGAACCCGCCGCCGCCTAGAACAAGCGCTCGTTGTTTACCCATGTTATCGCAGAAGGTAAGCTGCCTCAGTCAGCACCCGATCCTTCGTTTTCTCGTGGCAGTGATGCATGATCCATGGATAGCTCTCCAGGATCGGCACCTTGTTGACGTGCAGGAAGTAGTTGACCGCCGTCTGTTCGGCGCAGCTCCATACCTTCGTCTTCTTGCCCGGCGCGTCCGGGAAATGAGACACGTCCGTGACGTCGACCGCGATGAGCTTCTCGCAGTACCCAACGATGTCGCCTGCGTTCGCCTGGTACTCCTTTGTCAAGCCAAGCGTGCCCATGTTGAAGATGGGGAAGTCCTCGGTGCCAAGCCCCTCACGTGCCGCCTTGCGTTCACCCCAGTACTCACGTCCACCTGAGCACATCCTCTCTCGTTTCCAGGCGATGGCCCCACGGTGAGCGAGGAGGTCATCGATCGGCTTCAGGCATGTCAGGTCGTTGTCGAGCTTCAATGCGTCGTGACGGCCATCGTGGTTCATCTCCACGATCTTGACGAGCGGCCAAAAGGAGTACCAATGCGATTGCCACTCACGGATCTCCTTCGTTAGATCGACGGTGTCGAGGTAGTCGAGCGACACGTTGTACGCCTTCAACTTGTCAAGGATGAGTCCGCAGTCGTCTGTGAAGACGCGGTAGAGCATCTTTGGGTTGTGGTGCAGGAACGTTGCGATGGATGCGGCCGTGTACGAGAAGATGTAGTCCTTGTTCTTGTACACCTCACTCGCCCAGTGACGACCGGAGTCGGTCACAGTCTTGAGGTTGTAATCAAACACCAGCGAGTAGACTGTCACTTCACGTTCTCCTCGGGTTTGTGAAGGCTGCTGACGATCGTTCCGACAAACGCGCCAACCATTGCGGGGATCAGCATCCAATGATTTGAGATGTACTCGATCGTTGTGAACCCGCCGGCGAACACGATGATGGACGACCACACCGCAGCGCGGAGCATCTTGGTGGTCGCCAGCGAACGGATGTAAACCGACCACGCGTAATCGACAAACGCTGTGGCAGCAAAGACGAGAAATCCCTGGAGGTAGATGTTCATTGAGCACCCGACGTTTTTCGTGGGATCGTCTTCTTTACGAAGAGCCCATCGCCCCAGTTGTATTTCGTCATCGTCTTTTCACGCAGCTCGAACCCTCGCGTCTCGAGGTACTCGGTCAGTTCAGACAAGAGGACGCCTCCTTTGTAGAGCTCCACCTCGTTGATCTCTGCCATGATGTAGTCGAACCCGTCGATCAGGTCACCCATCCCCTTGATCACACGGAGTTCTGCACCTTGAACGTCAATGTTCAAGAAGTTGAACGCTGAGATCTGGATGCCTTTGTCTCTCACAAAGGTGTCTAGACGTCGACACGGGACCTTGATCACCTCTTGCAACGTCACGTGTGGGTAGTACTCGAGATGCTTGCCCAACGGGAGGATTGACGACGATCCGTTCTCGCCGCGGTGGTTCTTCGTGACGTTGAACGTTGTTGTCCCGTCAACGTCAGTGAGCGCGTAGTTGAACGCTTGGTGACCAGGGATGCTCTTGACATTTTCCTGCAGCTTCGCGAAAGTGGATGGAAGAGCTTCAAACCACATGACGTTGGGGATCTTGTGTAACGTGTACTCTTTCCTCTCACCTCCGTCGTAGGCTCCGACGTGGACGATCCCTCGAAATGCAACGGTGGGGTTGTACTCGTTGTAGACGTTGTCAAAATTCAGAAGCATTGGAGCCTTTCACGGAGATTGTAGAATTCCTTCACGATTCTATCAACGTGAAACAGCTTTCCACGTTCGAAAGCCTGAATTGACATGTTGCGTCGACGACGTGTGTTCGTGAGGATCGCGTCTAACTCTGTCAACATGACCTCTGCGTTCTCGGCGAACTCAAATCCGCAACCTGGATCTGCGGTACCCCACTCTTTGTAACTCTCGTACGGTGTGACGACCGATGGGATCCCGTACGCCTGGAAGTTCGTGAGTTTTGTGTTTGGCTTGTAACGCTTCATCAACTCAACGACACGTGGTCGCATGCTTGCGTCTGACTCGGCAAAGACAACGCCGACGTCAAGGCTGCGGAACACTTCGTCACACTCCTCGCGTGTGTTCGGGTGAACGGAGACGAACTCTACGTTGTGTTTCGTGCATAAAACCCTGAAATCATCCTGTCTACTCAGTTGCTCTGGCAGGCCAACGTAGCCAACACGCTTCGGCACGTCACGAAAGGTGTTCGGTGTGTTCGCGAAGTTCGTCGAGTGGTGAGGGATGATGAGGATCTGGTTGGTCGTGAATATCGACACGTCAGCTTGTTCGGCTGCGTTGTTCACGATGAAGAAGTCGCATTCGGGGTGCACGAAGTCACGCAGGTCGTTCACGTCCTTATTACGAAAGACGGCGTCGCCGACCGGCGCATCCGCCACCTCGTAGCCGACCGTCTTGCCGGCATCCTTCAACCGTCTGGCCAGGTTCGGATCGTACGTCCTCACGAAGAGGATGATGTTGTTTGCCGCGAGCGCGCTCGGGTCGGGGTTGTGGACGTCGGTGAAGCGCGCGGTCCCACCAATGGCGTCCGCGACCTGTCCGCCGCGGATGATGCCGCTGGTGCGGCTCGGCATGCCGAGGAAGGTGATCATCGGACGCGCACGCCGCGCACGTTCACGTTGACGTTGTACTTCACGACGAGCTCCTTCATGATCTCAGGGTACTGATCCATGTTCCACTTTCCGCGGTTGATTCCGGTGCAGACATACGGCCACACCCTTGAGTCGTAATGGAACGCACCGATCTGCGGTTCGCCGTTCCACATAAACGTCCCTTTGATACCGACCTGACGTGCCCCCACGTTCCAATGTTCGGCTTCGAGCCACTTTTCAGATCCAACATGTGTGTACAACATTCGCATGCGACTCTTCTTCCACATCGTGGCTTGCATGCTGAACGCATCTTGTGTTGCCATGTCGACCTCGAAGAAGTTGTCCTTGACGTGTTCCTTGAGCGGCGTCTGGTAGCCGCAACGGATGAGTCGCACGTAGTCGTAGTTGCTACTCTCCAGAAAGTCACGCGCCTTCTGCAACATGTCATGGTTGACGTTGGCGTAAAGGAAGAAGTCCTCTTGGCAGTAGATGACGTAATCTTCAGTGATCTGATCGAGCGCGTTGACGTACTGAACAAAGTACTTGTCCGCATCATTGTGCTCGATCAACTGATGCTCCTTGAAGTCGTAGGCCTTTCCAGACCCTCGATCTGAGAGCACGTAGCTCTTCAAACCGCCAAGATACTCGCTCAGCTGGCCGAAGTACATCGGCCACACGTCAGCGTACTTGGACGTGGTGTAGGTGACGCAGGCGACGTCAGCGAGCGAAGACGGTGTTGAGGATCTGTTGAGCACGGTTCTTGGCCGTATGGTAGCACATCGCATGCTCCAGACCACGCTCTCCAATGAGCTCGGGGTTGGCGTCATTGAAGACAAGGTGATGGATGCTCTTTGACAGCTCGTCTGGGGTGGACCACGACACCGCATGCTCGAAGTCCAAGAACGGGTGTGGGAACTCGACGTTGTACCGTTGATACAAGACGCACGCGCGCGCCCCCACGGCTTCCCAGAATCGGTCACACGTGTCGCCACCGCCCCACGCATCCACAACGATCCGCGCGCGTCTCAGGTGGTCCTTGTACTCACTCGATGACAGGTCACTGCGCACAACGATGTTTAGTTTGTGTGACGCGTCGGTTGTGTCACGAAAGTTTTGGACGACCTCGATGGCCTCCTTTCGCATGCCGGTCTTTGTGTGACCGAGTGAGCAGAGCACGTCGATGTCCTTCTCGCCTGTCATCACTACGTGACGATCGCACATTGCGAACGGGAACGGGACGACGTCGCGTGCAAGGTCTTGTGCGTATGTCTCGCGTTTGAAGTAGTGACCGCAGCGCTTGAGCATCTCCTCGTCAAGCCACGGCTCACCGCGACGACGCGACGGGTTGGTCAACGAAGCCGCGGCCTGATCGCCCGACTCCCACCCGGTGGCGGACCACTCGGATCCGTCGATATACACCGTTCGATCGCGTGGGAAATCGGAGTCAGCGACGAAGTAACGACGAGGAGGTCGGTTGCCTCGCACCTTGCCGAAGAAGCAAAGCAGCAAGTCACTACTCTTCAATTCCTCACGGAAGGAGCCGTCGATCAGAGAATGCTTGCAGAATCCATTGCCAGGATCAGAGACAACGAGCTGGTGTCCAAGTTCAGACAGTCCCTCAAGAACCATCTCGCACAAGTAATCGCGTTTGTTGTCAGGCGTTATGCAAGCGATCTTCATGTTGTCATCCTCACGATGACATCGAGGTACTTCTTGCACATCGTGTCTGCGCTTAAGTCAGCGGTGAATGCTCTTCTGCTGTACGTCACGTAGTCATCTTTGATGGTCTCGAGCGCGTCCTGAAACCCTTTGACGCCGCCTACAAGCTCCTCACCGTAGCGCTGACACATCTCAACCACGCCTCCGCCATCACCGTGGAAGATCACAGGCAAACCGCAAGCTGCGCCTTCAACATGGTGAGAACCACACGCCTCCCAACGCGCGCCTGTCACGTAGACGTCGTGTTTACGCAACTCATCACCAAGTTCAATGCCGTACAACGGAGCGATGATCTTGATGTGTTTTGGAATGTGTCCGGCAGGGTAGCGTCCGATGTACGTGAATTCAAAAGCGCCGCCAACATCAATCAACTCATCGATGTGTTCGTAGAGGTCAACACCTTTTGATGGGTTATTTGACCAATGATGCGTGACGAGACGGATCGGAGCATGTGGCTTGTTGAAGCCAGGTGGAAAAAATGTCTTTCCATCGCTGCCAGAACGTATCCGTTGCCATTCGGTCGATGTCCACCTACCAGCGTGAAAATACCTTTCATCACAGCCGTTGGTGATGACACACACGTTGCTGTGACTCGGTCGCATGTCCTTGCTCGCGTAGTAGTCGGCAACCCAACTAGAGATGAAGACGGTCGCGTCTGCCACAGCGTTCGAACCCATGATGATGCGATCAAGCTCATCTCCACCGCGCGTCTTGCCGGTGTCGTTGACACGGTGAAGCACTTTGACGTTCGGGTTGGATTGCTTGTAACGCGCGATGTCACCAGCGGAGAACCCACCATCCTCATGACGAGGATCAAGCATGACGATCGCGTGGATCCCAGGTTCAAGCGTGTACACAACTTGATGCCCGATTGTTGTCAGGTAGTCGGCGAACGTGGTCGCAAAATGCGCACCTCCACCCCAAGGCGTACGACGTGGCATCCTGTTGAAAGCGATCTTCATGCTGCCAATCTCTCAACGAGAGCGTTGAAAAGAGTGATTTGCTGCTCACGTGAGAGCCTATTCAACTTCTTCATGAAGCCGTCGAACTCCATGCTGAGCATTCGAGTCGCGTGACGATCACGCACGGCGAGAAAGTCGGCTTCGAGCTTAGCAGCGCCTGACTCGTAATCGTCGTTCACCCTTTGCTCCCGATCGGGTCGTTCCCGTAGCTGTTACGCTCGTGGATCAGGCCATCCTTGCTGTGGATGAAGTGCTCACCCTTGTTGAGCATGGCACGCTCTCGACCAGCTGCCTTCGCTTCCTTCTTCGTCTTGTGAACAGGCCCGAACTGCACGTCATCTTCGGTGTTGACGTACCCGTTCTTACGGTTCCCTGACGTGTGAACTGCTTTTCCACTGGTGATCTCTGTCATGTTTGTCTCTTTTCACGCAAGTCTCTGGAAGTAGTGCTCGATCGTGAGCTCAAGCCCGCGAGTGAACGTCGTGAACCGACTAGGATCGATGTCACTCTCGATCCAGTAACGACGGTCATGTCCAAGTCGATCGGCAACAAACACAACGTTCGCGTTTGGGATCATCCCGAGCTCACGGTAGCGATCGTCTACCTGTTTGATGATGGCGACGTTGGTGTCTGTGTAACCAGACGAGATGTTCAGGATCTTGTTTGTCACACCTGAGACGATGGTATCACGGATCGCTCTGACAGTATCTCCCACATACGTCCACTCACGACGTTGCATGCCGTCTCCGTAGAGAGGGAAGTCCCGCACGGTGATCATCGCCTCCAACAGCTTGGGGAGGAACTTCTCTTTGTGCTGACGCGGGCCAAAGTTGTTCGAAGGACGAAAGATGAGGTACGGCTGCTTGTACGTGTTGTGATACGCGAGCAACATCATGTCGGCGGCTGCCTTCGTGGCCGAGTATGGGTTGCGTGGGCGCAACGGATCAGTGGTCACGTAACCTCGATCGCAACCCAACGCGTCACCGTAGACCTCATCGGTCGACAACTGACAGAACAGAGCGTTGTAATGACGTGCAACATCCATGAGCGCAGAAGCGCCGTGAAGGTTTGTTCGGATGAACGGCTCGCTGTCGTTGATCGAGTTGTCGACATGTGTCTCGGCAGCGAAGTTGACGATGACGTCGAACCCACCTTGGAGAAAAACTGTGTTCATCGCATGCTTGTCACATATATCAAGCTGTTTGAACTCGAACTTCCCCCACGACTCAGACAGGTTCTTCAGGTTGCCAGCGTACGTCAGCTTGTCAACGACGGTGACGTTGTCACCACAGGACACGAAATGATCAACCGCGTGGGAACCGATGAAACCTGCGCCGCCTGTCAGAAGAACCTTCATGCGGTCTTATCGTAGTTCTCTACGCACCAGTCGATGACCTCTTCAGCCGTGCGTGGGTGGTAGCCGGTGCTCTTCAACTTCTCGATGTTGAGCACCGTGTTTACACGCTTTACCTCGATGGAGTCAAGGTACTCCTGGTAATCGACCGGCTGTGGATCGAGCTTCGGGTTGAGCTTCACGAGCTTGACCGCGATCTGATACGGCGAGATGGTGCCTTCGTTCGCGCAGTTGAAAATGCCAGTGGCTCTGACCTTCAACAGGTGATCCACCATGTCGCAGAAGTTCTCGATGCAAGTGATGGAGTTGGCGCTCTCGATGAACCGCGCGGGGGCTGGCACGCTCAGGAACTTCGTCAGAAGGTTCGTCTTGTATGGGATGGCGCTGACCAGCTGCCGCGGTCGCAGGATCAGCACAGGCACGTCCAGCTTCGCGTTGAGGATCATCTTGTCTGCTTCGGCTTTGGAGAAAGCGTAGAAGCTCGCCGGCGTGGGCTCGTCCTCCTCGCTGTACTCCTTTTCGGTTCCCATTCCGTCGAACACGCAACCTGATGAGATGTGGATGAGCTTCCACCCGAGTGCGTCGCAAGCTTCGGCGACGTTGAGCGCGCCGAGGGTGTTGACCGCGTAGCATTCCTCCTTGTTGTGTTCACAATATTCAAGATTAATGAGAGCTGCTGTGTTGATGACGACGGGGTTGAGACTGTCCACCACATGGTCAAGGTCGCCCCAGGCTCGAAGGGCGAGAACTGCCTTGTCATGCGCCGCTTTCATGACCTTCGCGAGCTTCAACGGCTTGTCCGTGATCTCGATGTCCTTGTGACCAAGAACAACGTCTCCGGGTTTCTTGAGTTGCTGCGCGAGCTTGCCGTTGCCGATGATGATCCTCATTTGAACTCCTTTGTGACCTTCGAAATGAGGTCTATGTCTTCTTTGAACGCACGATTGCGCATCATCTCAGTCGCGCGCTGGTAACTTTCATGTGTTCCAGCATCGACCCACCCGTCTTCCACACGGAAAACATGACCAGTGTGAAACGCGGACTTGACATACGCCGAGTTGACGTCGGAGATCTCGTACTCACCACGCGCGGACGGTTTGAGCCGTTTGATGATCTGAAAGACGTCAGCGGAGTACAAATACAACCCAAGCACTGCGTCAGAGCTCGGCAGCATGTCAGGCTTCTCAAGAATGTCTTCAATACTACCGTCAGGTCCGTACTTTGCCACACCGAAACGCTTTGCGTCTGGCAGCTCCTTCACAAAGAGACCAAAGTCCGTCTTCTTGTCTTGGGCAAAGAACGCGATGTCAGCCGCCACGTCGTCCACGTTTTCAAAGATGTTATCGCCGAGGATGACGGCAAATCGATCCTGTCCAACAAAGTTTTCGCATAGACCAAGCGCAGCAGCGATGCCGTTCGCGTTGTCTTGAACCCTGTACGTCATCTGACACCCGTACTCCGAGCCTGAGCCGAGCAACGACATGATCGCTCCAACATGCTCAGTGCCAGTGACAAGCATGATGTCAGTGATGCCAGCTTTGAGGAACACGTTGAGAATGTGCACGATGATCGGCACCTCACCCATCGGTAGCAACGCCTTGTTGGTCACCCGTGTCAATGGGTAGAGTCGAGAACCAGTGCCGCCTGCGAGAATGACGCCCTTCATCAACGCGAAATATAGCGCTTTGTTTGGGAACTACTTCGAATCGCCATCAAGAGGTTGAAGTCAGTCCACCCTTGAGATACATCGTACTTGAGACGCTGACCTCCTTGTGTGATGACATGATCAGCGAAGTTGTCGACTAGAACTTTGAGCGCTTCCTGTTGATCGTTGAGATGATCAGTCTGAGCTTCCCAAGCGTGTGTCTCCAAAAGAGGACCGTCTGGTTTGTAGAGCTCACCGAGGATCGACTGCGTCTTTCCGGCGAAGCGGCCTGGGTTGACCCTGACAAACATGGTTGAGTGGTCGGGTCCTTCAAGAGCCACCCTGATGTTGAGATCGTTGTCGTGGTTCACGATCGAAGCGCACGACGTGTAGATGCGCAACGAGCATGGAGAACGATACTTGCAACGGTTGTAGAGTGAGCTGAAGTTGTAGATGGCCACCTCGCCGGTAGCGAATCGGATCTGCCCGCTCTCCCAGTTCTCTGTGTGTCCGTGCTGTGACACGCCGTTGCCGTCTTTGAACGACGCCATTGGGACGCCGTGCGACATGCCGCAGACCTCGATCGGCACCTTGTCGAAGCCGATGTAGCGTCGAAGCTGCGCGAGACCATGGTACTCGAACGTGCGAAAGTCGTTGACAACCGTGTGAGGCTTGCCGTATCGGCTATGACCTAACACGTTCATTTTGAACTGCTCAGACGGCAGCCAAGGCGTCTGCTCGGCGATCTGAAAAGGAATACCCTTCTTCTCGGCCTTGGTGACCACGTCCTTGGTCCAAACAGGCGTCTCGGCCATCAACGGCTTGCCGTAATCGAGGCATCGTAGAGCGATCTCAGTGAGCGCCGAGGAGTTGACCACGATGACGAGCGCGTCGCTCGAGCGCGCCAACCTGTCGAGATCCGCGTAACGTGTGTACCCAAACGCGTCGATGAGCTTTTGGCCTTTCGCGAGGTCGCGGTTCCAGAACCCGCTCACTTCGATGTCGTTGTTGGAGTTGAGGACAGGTGCGTACATGTCGTGCACACGTTTGCCTGCTCCAACGATGCCGATTCGTAGCTTGCCAACTGTCATTTTTCATCCTTCAGCAGGTCGCGAACCTGCTCCAACACCTCGTCAAGTGTGTCACGTCGACTGTCCCACGCACCCTCGCGTTCAGGATCGGAGACGTACGGGTTGCCGCCGTAACTCACTGTCATCTCATGCTCCAACCACGCTTTCAGGTACAACAGTTTGTCGTTCATCGATCCTTCTCTCTTCGCATGACGTAACGATCGTGTAACGTCGCGTGCCCTTGCTTATCAGCGAACCGCTTCTGATACTCGTGCTCAGAAGCGAACGAGTACATGACTCTGACAGATCCGCGCGGGTTCTTGTCTGCTACGACACCGTGAAGCATTGAGGACTCGAACATCAATACACGGTCGTTCGACGACTCAAGTACCTCGTTCTCGTACTTGGAGATGAGCATCGCGTCAAAACGCTCGTCGTTCGCCATACACCGATGCGTGCCGCGCACGAACTTCAAACGTGGTTCTGGTATCTCAAACGTCGGGTAGAAATTGATCTTCACCACGGGGGGAAACGCGCCCACGATGGGGTTGCGATCGAACTGGTACGCGTCACGGTGCCAATCTTGGTGCGGAGGACCTGGCATCTGCTTGACAACCTGAGCGTGAACGAGCGACAGCTTACGACCCACGATGTCCTCGAGCAGATACGGGAGCTCGTTCGCGAACAAGAAATCCAAGAAGATGTCGTCGTAATCGTAGACGTTCGGGCGTAGATGAAAAACGTTCTCCATCCTCTTCTCGTAGAAGAAGCCAGCACGCACGTCGTCGTTCCACAGCTTCTCGAGCACGTCGACCATGAGCTTGCTGGATCCATGATCCACAGGCAACAGATCGAACCCGTTGGCGTAGAACCTCTCTTGCGGTAGCAGTTTCTCCTGATCGAAGTCGACGAGTCTCATGTTGCTACGACGAATTTTAGCACGTCTTCGTAGGCTTTCGCACACTTCACGATGTCAACAGACGACGGATCAGCACGACGACCTTCCATCATGAGCGGCAACGTCACTGTCGGTGTGACGTGTGGAGGATTATCGTAATCAACCAATCCAAACTTGTACTCCTCATGGTCAGAGACGACGACGCCGTACCTCTCGCCTACCAACTCCTTGGTGCCACCTTCGCTGGAGCAGATCACGAGACATCCTTGCGAGATCGCCTCAACCACGACATTTGGACAGTGATCTAGCCATGCGAGGTGGATCATCCAGTCAGCGATGGAGTAAACCTCTGCACACAGATCGTGACGGATGCTGCCGGCGTAGAAGATGTCCTTGTCGGCCACCTGAACGTCGGGGTTGTTACCGAGCACGATGAGGCACGAGCTTGGATGCTGCGAAGCACGGATCGACTTGAAGACTGCGATGTTGTCGATCAGACGTTTCTGCGGGTGCCAGTTCGACGAGCAGACGAAGACCTTCTTGTAACGTTTACGGATCTCAATCAACGCTTCACTTCGCAATGTTGCAGGGGCGATCTCGATGCCGTTAGGAATGACACGCCCTGATCGTGCACCAAACCACTTCGTGGTCATCTGCTTGTCGAACTCACTCTGCCAGATGACGTAACTGGCTGCGTCATACGCGGCGTGGATGCCACGGTTCATGCCGGACGCCATTTGCTCAGGTTTAAACCAGATTCCATCGAGGCGTTGCACAAACGGCTTCTTCGGATCGAGCTTCGTTGACGGCTCGATGAACACAAGGGCGGCGTCGTAGTCGTCGGGATCGGCCACGATGTGTCCAAGGTTGCCCAAAGCTATGGCAAGTCGCTTAGCGAAGCAGTTGGGTCCGGTGTGTTCGGCGTTGAAGTCAACGCCGTCAAAAAATACCTTCACGCATCCTCAGCTTTCTCTAGCGATTCCATCGCCACCTGGACTCTAAGGCTCGCTCGAACGTAGCCACCGTGATCACCATTTTCTAGGCATTCAATGGCTCGACAAATGTCTTGTTTGATCTCGAACTCCAAAAGTCGAACGTACAGATCATTGACGTCGCTGGAGGGATCCTTCGTCATCTCTGTACCACTTTTCGATGTTTTCACAGGTTTTAACGTAGCCTTCGATGTTCCCGGCTTCCAAACACGAGATAGCGTAAAGACACTCGCCTTCCAACATGGCTTCTTTCAACCGCACGCCGAACGTCTCACGTTTCTTATCGCACGCCACGACGCTTGAGCTCGTCCATGATGTCTCCCGCGAAGCTCGACTCGCTGAACAGGCCTGCGATGAGGCGGATGTCCTGCAGTGGGACGCGATCAAGCTTGCACTTCGTGTACACGGGGTGGACGTCGTGCTTCCACGTGTCCTCTTCACGTGTGATGATCGTGCTGTCACCGATCTTGATGGTCTCGTACATCTTCTGTGCGATCCAGCAACGTGCATCCTCATGGATGTTCTGCGATCCCTTCGCGAACACGTTGTGAACGGTCTCCGACACGCAGTCGAACATCTCCTCCATGGTGTCCTTGTCAAGTTTACGGGTGCCGTCCGCGAACTTTTGGAGCTTCATCCCGAGGTGGTACGACAACACGTCTAGAAAGCGAGGGCCTCCAGGTTTGCCAACGTTGGGCGGGATGGTGACAGGGTGGCGTGGTTTGGGTTCGTCGTTCATGTGATAAATCCTCTTTTACGCAAAAATTCCGCTTCTTCTTTTTGAAAGCGAGCGTCGTCAGTCTGAAATGTAGCGGGGCTCATGTCACAACGGTAAGCGTACATTGTGATCGGCACGTGAACGCGTTTCTTAGCAAGTGCGAGCACCGGCAAGTAGATCGCTTGGTCGCCGGCACGTTTGATGTACTCGCCGTCAGCGCCGCGGTAGTTGGCGTCGAAGACATGTTTTGACACGCTCTTCTTCCAAGTCTTGAAGTGACTAGAGACCCATGGGTGTTTATACGGGTCAACGCCAGACGGCAATGCTGCCGAGATGTTTTGGTTTGTGATCCCGTTCTGATCAAACCAGCGATGATTGCTCCAAGCAGCCTCTAGATCTGGGATCTTTTCGTAAGCAGTCGCCATGATCTCAAGTGCGTTGAGGTCACAGAGGTAGTCGTCTAGGTCGAGACGGCAGACGATATCGTCATCATCCATCTGCGACATGGCTAGGAGAACGTTGTATACCTCCCATCGCCGTTCCTTGTTGCGAACGACGCTGACTTTGTGTTCGATTCCAAGCCACTTAGAGTACGTTTCGACTTGGTCAGCGGTGCCGTCAGTAGAGCAATCGTCCACGATCACCGCGTACCAATTGGTGTAGCTTTGACCGGCCATTGAGACAAGCGTCTGCCACATGGTCTTGACGCTGTTACGTGTGGGGATAGCGAAGGCGAATGTGACGCTCATTTACACTCACAAGCTGGACAGCGTTTAGACTCGATCGGTTGTTCGGTGATCTTGATCATGCACACTGCTCCCTGGTACGTTGCCTTGCATTCAAACACCGAGGTGTTGTGATGACAGCCGATAAGAAACAAAAACACGAGAAACTTCACGGTGAACCATCGTTCAACTCACGCAGTAGCGCGATGAATTCCTCCAGTGTAGCGTAGTCACATCCGGCTGCGCCCGCAGCCGAATACACTTCATCAAGATCTGACAGCAACCCATCCACATCTTCGGGCGTGAGGTGGATGTCACCCTTGTCATCTGCGTAGACGTTCACCAGTCCCAGGTCTCCGACACCACACTCAGCTTCGCCTTGTTGGCGACAGCGCCTTCACGTGTGAGAAGCAGTTGCCCGTAACGGATCTTCTCGTCTGGCCAGCGACGATCGTCAAAGAAGACGCGACGATCCATGATGATGAGCTCACTGCTCACGTCGGCAGGCAGATCGCACTCCTCAAGCGCTTCGTGCACCTGGATCGCAGCGTCGGTGCCCTTGTCCATGTGCCAGTCGTCGAAGAGGCAGAAGCAGGACCACATGTCTTTCACACCCTCCCAGTCGCCACGGACCGCAGGAGCTGTGTGATCACCGTCGATGAACACGAGATCGTACTTGTCGTTCATCTTTGGCAAGACGTCAGCCGACTTCCCACGCGCAACCTGAATGCGACTTGTCCACTCCGTTGGGAACATCTGCGCGATCATCTGCATGTGTTGATCGTCTAGCGCCGGCTCAACCACCATGACCTGCCCGTCGTTTCCAAGCTCAGCGAACGCCTTCGCGGCGCACAACGCGGAGTAACCGCGGCCGAACCCGATCTCAAGGTACGAGTCAAGCTTGTACTTCTTGATGAGCGAGTAGATGAGCAATCCACGCTCGAGGTTGGGTTTGAAGAACGCGCCCACTGTGCGGAACAGTTCAGAGTTAGGATCACGGAGCTTCTTCGCGGTGGCTTCTCCAATGTAATCGAACTCCCCTAACGAGAGGGATTCAACCGGCATGCTGATCTCGGCGAGCTTGTCTTTGATGTTGACGTTCTTGTTGGGCTTCATGTGTTACTCGTGACGGTAGTTCGCTTCTTAGGCAAGATCCCGAGGTTTTTGTAGTTCTTTCTTCATCCAAAGTTGTGAGTTGGGATGTTCGACATGGAACCACTCCCATTTCGCTTTAGCGTCAGCACGCATATATCCTTTTACTTCGATGTACGTGTTCAGGAAGACGCCAGTTGTGATCAACGCGTCGGGACGATACGTGCGTCCGTCCGGCATTGTGAACGGGCCAGGTTGCCATTCGTAATCGGTTTGGTTCACGTTGAGCCAGCGAACGACGGCGAGCTCCCACGAGCCAACACAGAGAAGTTCATCATTTGTCTTCCAATGACGCTCGACGGTTGCCTTGTTGGTGGAGCGAGCGATCTTATCTTGAACATGAATCAACTTCGAAGGATGATCTACACCGTATTTCCTCAACAAAGTTTTCTTCCACGTCACACGTTGTAACAAGCTTCCGCGTTCTGGGTGCCCATGACCTCGAAGAACATGAGATGGTTGTGCCTTCCAATCTCCATATTCAACGTCGTGAAACCACGTAGGTGTCACCTGATCGACATACGGACCTACGAACGTAACGCGACCATCGTGAGCGTTTTGTAACCGAGAACACAACTCGGAAAGACTGGTACGAGCTTGTACTCGAGCTCGCTTTGGATGCTTGGTACCTCGCATCACTTCTCTTGGTTGAGCTAACCATTCTCCATAAAGAATGTCACAAAACAAGCATTTGGTCTTAGCGTTGACGTATGACCCTATCAATCGAAGTGTGGTTCCGTGAACATCTTGAATCCGTCGCTCAACTTCTTCAAGAGTAAGATTCTTGATGTATTCTCCACGGCGTATTCGATTACGAGCCACGAATCAATTTTAGCAGTTCTTCCGGAGGTCTGACGTCCTTCAATGTCATCCACGGTGTTTTTTGTCCAAGATATTTGGAGTGCCAGACGTGGCCACCCGTCTTCTCTGCAAGCTCCTTCGCTCGCTCCTTGATGTCAAGATCGGTGACATCGCTCCACGCTTTGTCAAAGAACATGTTGGTCTCCGCGGTGTCAACGTACTCCTTGCCCTCAAGGACGTTCCAGTGACGCGTCCAGAAGTCACGGTAGAGGCGGATCTTACGCTCGATGTCGAGCCAACTGGCGTGGTACACAGACGGCACATTCAGCACGACACGACTGAACCAGTCCTCGTACATGAGCAACGCCTTCGGGTCGCCTGTCAACGCTAGACGACGAACCTGTTCCATCTCGTTCGTGAGGAAGCCGAGGAACACGATCGGCTCGCCGGTGTTGACGTCGATCGGGTCGCAACCGTCTGTGCCAGGCAAGGCAACGAGGCGACCTTCCGCATCCTTGGATCGCAGGTGAACTGGCACACCGTGCCCGATTCGTGGGGAGTTACGGCTGACGCGCCACTTCCACGGTGTGACATCGAGTCGCACCTTGTCAAGTCCACCCCAATACTCGACGACTGGGAGTGACAGCATAGGGACCGCCTTGGGGAAGTTGCCGACGAGCTCGCGAACCTTCTTCCAGTCCTCCTTACGCACGACCTCGTCGACGTCCATCTGCCAGACGAAGTCGCCGGTGCAACGCTTGCGTGCTTCGGCCTTCTGCATGCCGTCGAAGAGAGCGGAACGAGGATCGGACCAATCGCGACGAACGACTTCGATTCGAAGCTTGCCAATCTGGACGCGGAAGTGGGTCTTTTCCCCATCTTCACACGAATCACAGAGATATCCGATGTCCTCCAGAAATTCTGGCGTCACGTGGTCGTGTTTGATTCCAAGATCGACAAGACGACGAAGCGTGCCGTCGGTGGAGCCAGCGTCGACGACGACGACCTCGTCACAGAAGCCGAGCATCGACTCGATACACGCGGCGAATGGGTACTCCTGCTTCACACAGTTGAACGTCGTCGCGTAGCCGGACAGTGTCACCTCCTTAGCCATCGAGCGCGCCGTTGCGCGCCAGAAGACCGCTGGAGCCCCTCGAAGGTACTCCTCGATGTGCGTCAGGTCATCAGTGGCGAACCACGATTCTTTGGCGTGTTGAACGTGGTCGTTGAGTCTCAACTCGCAACCGAGCAACTTCGCTTCAATGACGAGGCGAGGGCATGTGTCGCCGCCGGCTGGGCAGAACACGAGACCCTTCGCGCCAGCGAGCTTGCGCAGCATTTGATCGTACGAGACGCCGCCGATCAACTCGTAATCGAGCTCGTCACGTTCAGCATTGTACACCGACAGTTCGGTGCCTTTCACCCACGAAGTAGACTGGAGGATCAACCACTTGTCAGACTTGACGATGCTCTCTGATCGAAGTGCTTCGATCGTGCGAAAGAAGCGGTCGTCGAAGACGCTGGAGAGCACAGTGTTGGGGTAGTCAACAAGGAACGGGAAACGGTCGTGGTAAGTCTTCTGCTGCTCTTCACTCATCCACCAGGTGTGCTCGGCGGCAGACATGAAGCTGGAGACGACGTTGCCAAGCTGAGTCGTGTGACAGTCACACGGCTTGCTCTCGTTGAGCTCATGTTTTTCAACCGATCGGTACTTGCAGAACTTGTAATCACACTCCACGATCGAGTAACGAAGGTTGGTCGCGATGGAAGGAAAGAGCTGGGACTTCAGGCTCGAGTAGTTCCCGAACACCCAGAACTTCTTTGCTCCCTGTTTGATGTGCTCGATCGTGAGCTCTGAACAGAGCATCTTGTGCACCTTCAAAGGTGCAGCGTCGATCAACGCTTGAAGCGTCAACTCGGCGCCTCCAATGAGTTGCTCAGGGTAAGCGTCCGACACGAAGACGATCTGAGCGTCCTCCGGAAGGAGCGTGTTGAAGTTAAGTTTCGCGAATAGGGATCCGTCTTGTCTCACGCCTGTCACTCTAGCAGCTGATCGCTGGGTAGTAGGCCGAAACCTTCGGTTTCATGTGACTACGCTCAATCCAGTACTCTTTAAATCTGATCTTCTTAAGAGATCGATCTCCCTTCAAATTTCTCTGATCGAGAGCCTGATAGCTCATTACAATCGAAAAGGCGGTTGGGTGGGGTCGGAGGATCTAAGGGACATGTTGTCGCGTATGTAGAGAGTGATGCCTCCTCGCCGCAAGCCATCCGACGACGATCTGGAGTTTCTTGTAAAAGAGATCCACAGTAAACTTGACGGAGTCGTCTTCAACGGCGGGTTCGAAACGTTGGTTTCTAACGTCCAGATCATCCAGAAGACGCAGGAGGAAATGCTGGTCAAGATGGAGGACGTTCACAAGGTCATCTACGAGCCAGACGATGGTCTCTTCGCTCGCGTGAAGAAAGTGGAGACGAACCACGATCACGAGTTAGCACCCCTGCGCCGCGAGGTTGACGATCTCGACAAGTGGCGTGAGAAGCTTCAAGCGCAAGACGGGTTGTTCGAGATGGCAGTTCAAGCTCACAAGGACGTGAAAGAGTTGAACGCGTGGAAGAAGCGCATCATCGCTCTCGTCGTCGCAGCAGCTAGCAGCACGCTTCTCATGGGTCTGAAGACGTTCTACGACCTCATGAAAGACCACGTATCGCTGCACTAACATGCTCACGTGAAGTTGAGCAAAGCTTCGATCGTTGAGGGGGTGACGGCCGCGAAAGCCTACACGGGTGGAGGCGTCACGATCGTTGGCAGAGACTCTCTGTCAAGAGTGGCTGTCGTTGGGCCAATGGGCCTACTGCTGAACACGCGAGCGCCTGACGACCTAGATGACGGCGCAGTGCACCCGTTCCTGATGGCGTTAGAGCACGCTCGCGTTAGCGAGACGCAAGGCCCTGGATCGCTACGTGCGAGCGTCGTCTACGCTGACAGGCTTCTTCGAGGAGCCTCGCCAGCGTCACGTGAGCTGACTGGTCGCACGTTCACTCGCGCCGACGTCGCGCGCGTGGCTGGAGGCATCCTCGACGCCGACGATGTTGAGGCGATGACGGTGTTTGTTCAAGACGCAGGCGCTAGTCGGTACATTGTTGAGCGACAACCGGCGAGAGCAGACAGCGTCGAGTTCGTTGACAGCTACGAGTTCAAACACACATCGAAATCCATCGATGGCACGGTGTGCATGGACGGCGCTCGAGTGTTGGTCGCAGACGGCTACATCGAGACAGTCGCCGAGATCCACGGCGTGCTTGACCGCTGCGCGAAGGAGGGTGAGAGACTGCTTATCTGCGGTCGTGGATTCTCGGATGATGTGATGCACACGTTGGCCGTGAACCGTTCACGTGGGACATTGGTGGCGTACGCGTTGACCTTCCCGTTCGACGATACGGATGCGAACACGCTGGTTGACGTGGCAACGATCGTGGGAGGAGACGTTGTTTCCTCTCTCAAGGGCCAGTTGTACTCAGCTGTCGATGTGACCGCGTTGCCGCGCGTTCCATACGCGCGTTTGCGCGGGCAGACGTTAGATTTCCGTGGCGAAGGCACGGCTGAACGTGCGGCAGCAGTGCTCCTTGGCGTTCAGAGCAAACTCGCTGAGTCCGAAGACCCAGTGCGTTCCATCCTTGAACGTCGCGTGAGACGCCTCTCAGGGGCATGCATGATCGTGCGCTTGGAAGATGGCGTCAACCACCTCTCACGTGTGGAGGCTTGGGATCTCGCGCTCAGAAGCCTGCGAGCCGCGACACATGGCGTCGTGGACGCGACTGACAACGAAGCTTGGCCTGGACGCGACGTGGTGCCGTTGAGCTCGGTGGCCATGGCCCACGAGACGGCACGCAAGCTCGTTCGAGCGTTAGAGTCGCTGGATTCTTACGTCTGATCAGCTAACAGGCGCGGCGGCCGGCGGAACGTTGCCAGGGCCAAGCTTGTTCGACGGCTTCGCGGGTACCTGGATGTCCATCAACCCCTTGGCTTTTGCCAAGGCTTGGATCACCTTGTTCGCAGCATCCTTGTCGACCCCTGACTGGCTAGCGATGAAGTACGCGATGTCGCTGATCTTCGCAGCGTCAGTTGTAGCGTCAAGGCGTTTGTTGGCGGTTGGAGGAGCGACCTGCGATGGTGTCGGGGCAATTGCACCCTTTGTGGCTGCCGCTGCTTGTGTTGGAGCAGCCGCGGTCGTGCCTGTGGTGGGAGCTCCGCTTGCTGCCGGGGTTGGAGCAGCCTGGCCCGCAGTCGCGGGTTGAGCAGTCTGCGCCGGTGGAGCCGGTGGCGCAATTTGTGGAGTAGCAGCGATCTGCTGCGCATTCTTGAAAAGCATTTGCGGATTTGTGTTCTGCAGCAACTCTTGAGCGGCTGCCTTGACGTTCATGACGTACGGCAATTTGCCGAACGCTTTCGTCATGATGGCGATCAATTGTTCTTGCTTCTCGGCAGGAACCAACTCTAACATGGATTTCTGGTTTTCCTGCTCCATGCCAGCTGGGACGAAACCCTTTGCAAACGTGGGGATGTTTGCCAAACCGGCACGGATTCCATTCGCAAGATTCACTGCTTTTGCGACAGGATCTCCGCCAAGCCCAAACACATTCTTGATACCTTGCTTCAACCCACCTTGGATGTAGTTGTTAAGTTCGTTCGTCGCCTTGTCGATGGCCATGTTGAAGAGGTCAGCGTTAGGTGGAACAAGGTTTTTGAGCTTCGCTAATGCATCCTCATACTGCTTCATTTTTGCAGGATCAAGTCCAGCCTCCGTGAGTTGGGAAACACCTTCGCGTGGTGTTCGCTGTTCGTAAACGTTCTTGAGCGTGCGATCCTTGAGCCTGATCATGTTGGTAACTAGCCGATTCACGACGTAAGATAGACATCATGCAAAAGCAACGCAATGCGGCCGAGAAATCCCTTCTTGAGATGGCAGAATCCATCAAGACGGTCGTCGATCAACGTCTCTACGCAGCGCTTGGTGAGTCCGGTGTGGAACGACAGAAGTCCCACAAGATCCTCGCGATCGTCAACGCGGCGATCGATGAGACCTACGGACGTTCTGCTAAGCACTTCGATAAGACGCTTGATACTCTTGTGAAGGCAGTCCAGGAGGACTGCCAGCTCAAGGGTTCCAAAAGCGCGAACAAGTGAAAGCTGGGTGAAACGGTGGCGAAACATGGTGTCAAACATCTTGTTAAATGCGTCTGTGTACTTCCGCAGCTGAGCAAGCAAAAGGATCCACCGTCGCACGAGTTCACGGTCTTCTCGATCTACGACGACGATCCCGAGGATTTCGAGACGTCGTTCGTGCAGTGCGACAACTGCAGTGTGATTCATAAGGTCACGGACGTCTGTGTATCCTCCATCTTACGTGGCCGTGACGAGATGAAATCGATCGTCACGCTTGACGACGTCAAAGGATCGGTGCCGTCTAAATTGGCAGCCATCCTCGATCAAAACAAGGTGGATCTGCCAACGTGGCAACAGGTTGCCTGGATCGTGGAGACCAAACAATGGGGCGCTTACGTCATCCTAACATCCGAATACGTTGATGGAGCTCGTCAAGGAAAGATCATGACGATCCTTGATGACACTCTCTACAAGATCAGCAACTTCACAAACGAGACAGCAACAAGATGAACGAACAGAACATCGGCAACTCCGACGGTGACAAGAAGGTTCAAGACCTGCAACTCTGCCGTGATGTGGTGCATGAGATCATGAACCTCAACCCATCTCAAACCCAAATACTGATGGTGATCCAACTACTTGGATGTGAACTGCTTCACCACGAACAGATGGTTGAGGTGGTCGCAATGACCAAAGAGTTCATGAAGGGTCAGAATGCGTTGTTCATCCCCGACGAAGAGTAAAGAACGTACCAGCTTGTGAAGCATGGGACGTTCAACAGTCATCAACGGCAACGCGTCGCTCGGATCTGGCGACGAATCAACGGCGATCCAACTCGCTGAACGCATCGTGTACCTGGCTGGTGAGGTGAACGAGCAGGCCATCGCTCACGTGACAGCAACGATCATCGCGTTGGCAAATTTAGACAAAACGTCACCTATCAAGCTCATAATCAGCACGTATGGAGGTTCCGTCGATGAGATGTTTAGCCTCTACGACATCATCAAGTACGTTCCATGCCCTGTTCACACGATCGCGATAGGCAAGGTGATGTCAGCTGGTGTTCTCCTCGTCGCATCTGGACAGAAGGGAAGTCGACTCATCGGTCGTTCCACACGTCTGATGATCCACCCGATCTCGGCCGGTCAAGAAGGCACCGTCTTCCAGTTGAAGAACGAACTGTCTGAATCTGTTCGTATGCAAGCTTTGATGGAAGAATTACTTGCTGCAAACACGAAGATGACAAAGACACAGGTTGCATCTCTCATGAAAAAAGGGTGTGACACGTACATTACTGCGAAAGAAGCAGTGAAACTTGGCATCGTTGATGCTATCTTTGAAGCACGGGAGAAATGATATGGAAGGCACACTGAAAGAAAAGATCGACGCGCTCAAGAACCTGCTCGACTCGCTGGACGATGACGTTCAGAAGAGTGATGAGGGTACGCTCGCAGCTGGTGGGCGGGCGCGAAAGCTGCTTCAGGAACTCAAGAGGCTTGCGCAAGACGCACGACTCTTCTGTCTGGAGCGTGATCACGTTCGCAAGACGACCGCGAAGACCTCGTAGTAGACATCTGACGTGGAGGCGTACTTAAACAGGAAATGCCAGCCCCTAAAGCCTTCCTCCGCGACATGCATGACTTCAAGCTCGATCCCAAGGTGGCCTACACAAAAGGCCACCTTGGGCCTGACGGTCGCATGAAAGACACGAGAACTAGCGACGCAGTTGAACCTGTTGTCACACAAGTTCTTGAACCGTTCACAAATGTCGATGCCACCGCAATCGATCCAGATGAGTCTATGAGATCTGGTCTTGTGTACACATCCTCAGATGAAATCGTTACACCGCTTGAGGCCGTTGAAGTTCCTACGGTCACGATCAAGGCGTCAACGAAAACGAAAGTAAAGTCGAGCAAGAAATCGACTGCAGTTGTTACGAATACTACATCTGGAGAAGACAACAGTGGTAAAAACGCGGTCGAATCGGACGATGAGAAGCCAGAGTCTACCGAAGACTGATCAGCGTAAGACTTTCATTCTTGACACAAACGTTTTCCTCAGTGACGTCGACGCGATCGGCTCGTTTGGGGACAACGATGTGGTCATTCCACTTGCTGTCTTAGAGGAGTTGGATTCCAACAAGAAGCGAATGGACGAGGTGGGTCGTAACGCACGTTCGGCATGTCGAAAGCTCGACGCGCTTCGTGACGTTGGAAGTCTGCATGATTGGGTCCCTCTCCCTAACGGAGGTCGGATCTGTGTTATGCAGAACAAGGCTGACGCGAAATCCATCCTGCCGTCTGAACTCCACAGCGACAAGAACGATAACCTGGTCATTGCGTGTGCGCTTCAACTCAAGGATAGCGATCCCATCGTTGTGTCGAAAGACATCAACGTTCGTGTGAAATGTGATGCACTTGGTGTCATTGCTCAAGACTACTTGAAGCAGCGTGCAGCCGACATGGCTGAGAACCTCTACACAGGCGTGCTCGTCACTCCACTCGACGACGATCTTGTCGCCACTGTGTGGGCGACTAGGCAACTAGACATCGACGACGTGCCTCACGACACACATCCCAACCAGATCGTCGTCATCCCACGCAGTGGTGATGCAGCGACCACGACAGTTGTCCGTCACATGAACGGCAAGTATCGTCTTGTAAAGGAACATCGTGACGTGTTTGGGCTTGAGCCACGTAACAAGGAACAGAACTTCGCTCTGGATCTGCTGTTGGATGAGAACGTGAAGCTTGTCACACTGGTTGGCCCCGCCGGATGTGGAAAGACCTTGATCGCTCTCGCGGCTGGGTTGCAACAGACGCTTGGTGCACATCCGATCTACGACAAGCTCGTTGTGACCCGTCCTATCGAGCCGCTCGGTCGCGACATTGGATTTCTTCCTGGAACATTTGAAGAGAAGATGGCGCCATGGATCGCGCCGATCCGTGATAACCTTGGCTTCCTACTCTCTCACAAGGGGAAGAGTGGTAAGAAAGGAGCCAAGGATATCGAAAGCGATCCGTACATCAACATGCTCTTTGAGCAGAAGAAGATCGAGATCGAGGCTGTCGCGTACATTCGTGGGCGCTCCATTCCAAACTCGTTCATCATCATCGATGAAGCGCAGAACCTCTCAGTCCACCAACTCAAGACGATCATCACACGCTCAGGTGAGAACACGAAGATCGTTCTCTGTGGTGACGTGCATCAGATCGATGTCACGCACATGGACGCCGTCTCCAACGGTCTGTCGTACGTGGTTGAAGCCTTTAAAGACGAAGAAATGGCTGGTCACGTCACCTTGATCAAGGGAGAGCGCTCAGCATTGGCCACGCGTGCAGCTGAACTGCTGTGAAAGCTTGATGTTGGTTATCTAGAGTCGTCTCAATGGGGCTACTCGATCCTAAGTCACGTGTTCTAGACGTTGTGTTGACCGATCAGGGTCGAGAAGCGTTGGCACGCGACGCGTTCAAGATTGCTTACTACAGTCTGACAGACGCGACGACGTTTTACGAGCTCGACGCAAGCGGATCGTCTGACGTCACTGTGCGGGTGCATGCTGAATGCTCCCCAAACACTCCACAGGACGTCATCAGCCTGTTGACGGATGACGCAGGGCAGGTGACGCGTGTGCGTTCTACGGCAATGCCTACTGGCTCTGTTTACGGTGGACACATCCTACAAGGCGCTTACCAAGATGAACGCATCTTGTCGGGTAGTGCCTTTGCTTCGATGGCCGGGCTCATTCTGTCTTCGTCGCTGGACAACCTGAAGAACAACTACGTGCTTGGAACGGTGGATGAGTTTTTCGAGGATGAGGAATTTAGGCTTGGTCCAAGTCACGTCAATTTCTCGTTGAGTGTGGCAGATGATCCAACCCACCTGAACACAGCAAATGTGTCAGATCTTGAAGGTTTCATTCAAGATCCACTGCTAAGTCACGTTCCCAACTTCCAGTACCTGCCTCCTATCAACAAGCGAACCTCTGACGAGGTGCCTGTGTCTCTTCTCGGTCAGTACTCAGCACTTGGTGGCAACATCCAGATGGATTTCAACGATGTTAAACTGGAGATGAGCGCTGCACGTAACGTCGGAAACGTGCGTACATTCACGTTTGATCCAGCACCACGAACGAACAACATCCATTTGCAGTTCTTTGAGCAGACCAGCGCTGGGATGACGAAGTTGGACGTGATCGATTTTGGCACGTACCGTGGCGACGCAGGCGCGCCGGTTCGCGTGGTGTTCGTAGGCAAGGTGTACTGGGACGATTACGACGTCGAAACCTTTGTCAGGCTCTTCACGATCACGTTGGAGTAAGAGAATGTACATCCACCTTCAAACATCACACCAAGTCGTCACGCTACCAGACGATTTTCTCACTCTCAAACAGATCGATGGTGAGGATCTCGTTTTTGAACTGAAGTACCTTTTTGATCAAGAGGTAGGGATCAAACAGGGCATCACGAGCGTGAGCGTCGAGATCGCAAAGAATTCTCCGCCGAAGTTCGCGTCAGATGATCCAAACATCGTGCGTGGGATCCAGCAGCAAAAGGGTATTCACACGCGACGAATCACGAACTACATCAAGAATGATCTCGTCACGACAGTCGCGAGTGATCCTACTAAAAACGTGAACAACGAGATCGTTCCTCTTTACAAGCGTGGGTTCAACTCAACGCAGATCCCACAGCTTTTTTCTCGCAGGTTGAAAGCAGTTCGTCTTCAAGATGCAAAGAACCCGATCACTCTTGTAAACGCACAACACGATGTTGGCGAAGAAAGCTCGGAACAGAAGATCGCCGAAGAGCTCTTGATGCTTGGCGCAGATCCCAGCATGTCATACGAGGAAAATGATCTTGGGTTGTCGTTGAACGAGAGTCATAACGGCACACATCGTGCTAGTCCATCGGTCTTCACCACCAAGGTTCAGAAGACGTTGTACAAGTATAAAATGCTACCACATCTGAAGCCCATCGAACAAACATCGCCAGGTGAAGTCGGTGTCGTTATTTTCGATGACAGCGCAACACCCGATCAGTTCGTAACGGAACGTGTAACCGTTGACGGTCGTCACGCCGAAGTAAAAGACAAGATCAGGTTCACGCTGCCTGCTACAAGTCCAGATAGACTCACACTGATCCTGAAGGCAAAGGATTCATCTGGCGTGACAATGCAGATCCTTGAACGTGTGTTCCATCCACGTGAGTACATCAAGTACTTCAGCATTCCTACGATCGCTCCGATTGTCAAGTTGAGCAATCAAACTGACAAGACGTACGGCATGCTTAGCATCAAACAGGTCGATCCAGTTGCCACACATGTTCGTGTTTACAAGCGTGTGTATGATCACTTCACGGTCAACGACGAACAATACACTCTTGTGAATGAGTTCGATCTAGTTCCATCAAATGGTTGGAAATACATCCCAGTGGAGATATCGTTGGGCAACACGAACATCTACCGTGTGGTCCCGCTCAGCGCGCTTGGCATTCATGGTTCAGACTTTGCAACCATCGTAGTCAAGCCTAAAATGCGAAATCCAGCGATAAAACGCGTCGTTGTCACGACGAAACCACAGCTACAGAGCGTGTTGCTAGAGGTGTCAAAACTCCCATCAGACTGCGTGTCGTTTCAGATGCTACGTGAAGATGTGACACTTGACAAAGGAACGCGCGTGTTTGTTGAAACCCCTGTGAGAACAGAAAGCAACGATCCTAACCATGTGTACACGCTCACTGACATAGGCGTCAAACAGAACCATGTGTACGCTTACCACTGTCGCATCTTCAGGAAGACAGGAAGTCACGAGGATAGGTTGGCGACCCATTACGAGCACGTCGCGCTCGTTGAGAACGTCGTTGAAACAAAGATCGTTGATACGATGTTGCAGCTAACAAACTCAGGTTACGACGTCCAGTTCACCATCTCCACCACAGTTGTGAGCACGAACGTTGATCAGATCAAGCAGATGCTGGAACGTCAAGGTTTGTACGAGATATTCAAGGATGACGTGGCAGATGTTCGCGATCAGCTTGCGAAGCTGATCGCTCATAACGTGAAACGAGTTGATTTGACTACAGGCGACGTTGAGGATTTCGGGACTGTCACGGCAGATAAATTCTCTGATCTCACATCACGAAATGTGACAGGCGTCTCTGAACTACGTTTAGGTCACAAGTACCGATACATCGTGACCGCTCTTTTACGCACCCCCGAAACGCTGTTGGAGTCGTTCATCAAGACATCGCGTGACACGATCACCGGACGTGATTACTCGTACAGTCCGTTCAAATTCCTTCACCCTGTCGTAGCAAAATACGGGAACATCGTGACTCCAAGCTCAATCCGCACGAACTACTCCAAAGATCCCATGACATTTGGAGAGATTGGCAACCACACTACGGTTGAGATCGCGCTTGACAAGCAGAACTCAATCATCACGTCTGCTACACGTGTGAAGAAAGGAAGCGACGTTGATGTGCTTCAATGGGTGCTGGTTGGCCCTTCTAAGGACGTTGATCACTTCCAGATTGTCGTTGAACACGGTGGGAAGAAGACGACCGTCGGCAAAGCAACGTGCGTGCCAGAGACCGACAACTTCTTGTATGTGCGACGTCTAGATCAAACAGAAGTTGGTCTTGATCTGAAGTACTACGTGTGTCCTGTGTACCACGATTACGTTCGCGGTCGCGAAATCCTTGTGGCAAACACCGAGGGCAGCTCGTGAGCATCACCGTGAGGAAATCGGCTGTCACCGCAGCCTCCATCTCCATCCAACCAAAACCACTTGTTTCAACGTCTGCAATCGTCTCAACTACCACTAGTCAAAAACTGTCCATAACGAACATTTTGGCATCGTTGGCTGTAGCACCTGCAAAATCAAAGTTCTCGTTCGATCGCTTCGACTTCAAGGCAATCTACACAGGGTTGTACCTGACTGCACCTGATCGTCGTTACAACGATGAACTCCCACATTCGACAGCAAAGTTCACAGCGTTCGAAGAACTAAGCGGCATCGCTTCCTCTAGGCCAGACATCCTCAGCGTTTCCGAGTTCAAACCACTGTTTGAAGGAAACAACAGTGGATTCACAGCTGCAGGTGAGTTCATGGATGCGCAAGTAAAGCTGATGAACCTACGGCATGAAGCTGTCGTCACACTCGTCAACGATCTCAAGAAGGACGAGAAGTTAGCGGAACAACTGGATCAGATCGAACGCGATTTCCTTCTACATGTGGAGAACCTGAAATCACAAGCAGATTTCTTGGTCAGCTTGCAGAAGTACATCCAACGCCTCAGCAACCTTCTTGATCTGCGTGACACCGGCACAAAGATCGATGCTGCTGCTCTGTTGGCCCAGTACTACTCGTCAATCTACAACAACGTCACGTCGGCAAAAGATACGTTGCCAATCTTCACGTACGCTGATCTGCTTGGACAGCATGGTTTTGACAAGAAAAATGTGAATGGGTTCAGCAGCACCAAGATCCTTCTTCAAACGCTGTTTGAGGCGAAAAAGATCCTTAGAGCAGGCAGTGATTCCCTAGTGAGTGTGGATGTGTCTCTCGCTGCGAAAGACAAAGACGCGTCAACGATCAATCGACGTGTTTACAGCGATCCACACGTGAAACTCGGAAAAATCACAGACTTCCCAAGCTTTTCAGACGTTGCAACGTTTGGGATCCATAACTCAGACACCAAACGAACGTCGTACGTGAAGCAGTTGGAAAATGGTTTCCGTGCCATCGACACTGTGTATGCAGGCGCGTCTTCAGACGAGATCGCTTACACGCTAAAATTGCGGACATTTGCCCGTGAAGCGTCGTATTCTAAAGCGTTGAACGATCCCGCGGTGTCAACTCTGTTGTCGCAGTACGGCTACCAGCTCAGCACAACTGTTGGAAATCAGCAACTGTTTGATGCAGTTTACGGACAACTAGGAAGTCGCATCACCGACGATCGAACAGGTGTGAACGCGAACTCGTTGAGTTCGATCGCCTCTCGGATCGTCGGTGACGTCTCTGTGCTCACCTACGAGGTCGATTACCTCGAGGATGATCAGGGGAGCGTGTTCACGCCAGGCGCAGCATTTTACATTGGCTCCACGGTCAAACCAAGTGACAACGGGTTCTCTATCGACAACGCAGCTGCTCTTGTGTCAAGACTGTCAACGATCATCGACAAATACGTGGATTTTGTCGGAAAATTCAACATCCTACCGCGTGTTGGAAACATCCTTAACACGCAGTCTGAAACGCAGTTGATCACCGATCCTTCGTTGATGACCAACGCGTTGTACAGCATCTTTGTGGAAAGCGACGGCAACCACTTGATGAACGACGTGGAGGATAATCCAATAGTCAACCTCTTCGCAGAGGCAGCCACGAACGCGACGTTGCGCGCGAACCTGCACCTGTACATGTGTTGCGTTGGCAACGTGACAGGCGATGGCTTGGTGGACGCCGTTGGTGCTCGTGAGAACGCCGGCGTGAGTCTGAGTCAGGAATCGTTGAACGCGGCAGCGGCCGCTGAGAATCGCAATGCGGCCATCAGCCCAACGATTGACAAGCTCATCAACAACTGTATCTCTTACTACAAGAGCATCACGAAGGATTCTGCACGAGCAGCCAAGATCGAACACTCGTTGAAGAATTTCAACGAGCAAGGTCCATTGGCTCGATCGATCGCCTACGTGGTTGCGGTCTACGGAACATACAAGAAGATCGCGGAATCTAGTCCAACACGTTACTCACACCTCACAGACAACATGATGGTCGCACTGTCAGTGCAAAGCGTGTTCGACACCGCACGTCGCTACGCCTCGGCAGGTGTGAGCCAAAATGTTGCGATGTTGGCGAACCAGAACTTTGCAGCAGTCGCCAGCAGCAAAGGTTCGTTGGTCGCAAGTCTCTTTGGATCGCAAACGACGACTCAACACGTCGTTGCTGCTCCCACCACGAAGACGACCGCGAAAGCTCTTGGTCGTGTGAAGTTGCCAGCTCAACCAACCGTCGCTGTCAAGGCGCCCGTGCTGAGTAGGGCAAGGATCACCACAAAGTTGCCTTTGAAGCAAGCTGTGTTGGCAAGGTTGGATCGTGAAGAAACGCTTTCCATTCGCACAGCGTTGGCTCCTCTCAACGCGATTCGAGTCGTTCGTGACGGGTTGAAGGATTACGTTGTCTACCTGCAAAAAGCAGACAGTGTCAAGATGATCAACGATATCTTGGCGGTCGTTGGCGATCGAAAGCTTGTTGAACTGTTAGGTGATCGTGGGCAAGTACAACTGCTCTACAACACTGTGGAAGGCATTCTTGAGAAGATCGATCCGGCGTCGACAACAAACGCAACCGTCACCAATCTTGTCGATGTCACGTCTCTAACACGTTCGGTCGATCCGGCCGAGGATCTGAAGATCTTCGATGACTCCTTCATCACAAGCAAGACGCTTGATGTGCTTAAGGCTGTCTTTTCGAACGCGAAGTACAACATCGCGCGAGGCTCAAACATTCGTGTCATCACCTTTGGTCTTCCACATGGCTTCGCGGCGAAGTTAAGGAACAAGTTCAAGTTGACAAGCTTTGCCGAGCAGGTAAACAGCAAGTTGAAGCAGAACGACGTGGTGATCGCAGACGTGTACAAAGTCGACGTTCGTTACCCCGATCTTGTCTTCAAGCCGATCTCGCGCGTGTTCGAGCTGAGCCGTTTCCCAGTGCGTAACGAGAACAGCTTCAAGAAGGCGGGCGTAGGCATGTCTCTTGAAGACGCGTTGGATGCCGTTCCAACCAGAGATTACACGAACATCGACTCGCCTGTCACGACAACAGACGTGCCTCAATTTGGATCTGGCGCGAACGTTGCGTACGACTTCTTGACAAAACTTGATCGTTTGAGCATGATCCGTAACCACACAACAAGCTACATGCTCGAGCTCTACTTTCGCATCTTGACTGGCATCCCGTTGAGCGAGCGCGAGCTTTACATTGCCGATCCCGATGAAAATGATCGTCCTATGCCGTTCATCGTGCGTGCCGTGTTGAACAACATCACCGAAAAGACATTCAAGGCTCCGCCGCCTCCACCGACGCCGAAAGTTGTGCCTCCTATGCTCGCTACTGCGATAGCAGAAAAAGGAAAATGGTCTGCTGTCAACGGGAAGTTCGACGTCAAAATTGAGAGCAGTGGTGCTACAAGATACCTCGTGGGAACGAAAGCACACGCCGCGGTGATCGCACCGTTGGCCAGTAAAATGACAGTGTACATCGATCATGCCACTTCTGGCAAATACATGATGTCACCCAAGCTCTTCGAACGTGTCTTCTTTGTGGACATCGATCCTGACGACTACGAGATCGATCACGACGAGACATTCAAGACCGAAGCGGGTCGCAAAATGTTCACACAGTTGCAGCAAGCCGGCGAAGTGGTGACCATCACCAACAGTTTCGAACAGGCTAATTCGCTGTCACGCGACACCTACAAGCTCAAAGATCACACGATAGAAAAACAGATGATCTTCGAGAAGTACTTCATCACCGTTCGATCCTACGCGCCACTCCCTGTGAGGTCAATTTGAGCACATCTAAACCTTCAAGTGAGATCCACGTCATCGACGTTCCTGACGTAGGTGGGTTCACCTCGCGTTTCGTGTACAACTACCACATCAAGGATGAAGGCACGAACGGAGCTGCTGGCGTAGCGCAAGCCTTGCTGACGAAACCAGGCGAGTACTTCGACGCACACGTCGTTGACTACCTTGCGATGGCAAAAGCGCCACGCTACGTGGTCTTCACATGGAGTCCTGTCAGTTACCGTGATCGGTTGTACGGACAGTCACCGTACTTCCAGGATGATGAGATCCCCAAAAATTACGTGCGTGACAACCTCGCAAATGTGTTGAGCGAGGAGCATTTCGCGTCCGACAAGTTCACAAGCTACAACATCAGTGATCAGAGCATTGATCGCAAGCTGTACTCGTACATCTCAGCATCAGCAAATGTGCTCAACTCGCAACGTCAGAACGCTTCGACGCAACGTGGTCTCGCGTTGCAGACGAACGAGCTCACGTCAAACCAGGTCGACTACCAGTTCCTTTCCAAGTACCTTGTGCAGCCAGCTGAGGACGGTGCGTTCTTTTACACACGTGACTCGCAACGTGTACGCAACGATGTTGTGAACAAGCTCAAGGATTTCAACATTCAGGTTCAACTCAACAACAACATCATCCACACGTTGATCAAGCGCGCGATCGCATTTCCAGAGTCAACGTTTGACAGCGTTCACCTGCCGATGTACGAGGTCTCACGTAAGTTGCAAGGGAAAGCGCAGACACGCGGCATCAGAGACCTCAAGGCCGACGACTACAGAACCGTTGCCCCGGCGTACGTGAAGTTGAAAGCAATGAAATCAGCTGATCCAGGCCTTGCAACGCACGCTCGGATCGTTGGGTACATCATCAACCGGTACGAGATCTTGGGCGATGGACGATCAGTCGCCTTGGACCCGATCGTCATAGAGAACCCCAAAGCGTCGTCGACAGTTGACTTGAACGTGAAGTACTACGCGAGGTACCAGTACACTGTGCGTTCTGTGGCAGAGTTTAGCATCCCCTCAATCGTGGAGGATACAAACGAACTGGTGGTCTCGAAGTTCCTCATCGCCTCACGTCCAAGCGCACCACTAGTCGTGTCGTGTGTTGAGCTTGTGCCACCGCCGGCGCCGGCTGACGTGCGCTTCACATGGAACTGGGACACAGATAAACTCTTCATCAGTTGGTCGTTTCCACCCAACCCGCAACGTGACATCAAGCAGTTCCAGGTGTTTCGACGTCGCAGCACCACTGAACCGTTCGAGCTTGTGAAACAGATCTCCTTCGACGATTCCACGGTGCCTGCGCCTTACGCTGAACGCCCTGATCCACGTCATGTAGAGGATGTCACGAACCCAAAACTCTGTTGGATCGACGACGAGTTCACACGTGATTCAAGCTTCATCTACGCGCTTGGCAGTGTAGACGCACATGGAATGGTCTCGACGTACGGTCCGCAATCGCAGGTGTCTTACCTCAAGTACCGTAACCGTCTGTCTGTTTCACGTGTCTCACCAGGCGGTGCGCCACGCCCGTACCCAAATATGCATCTACGTGTTGACACGTTTGTCGACAGCGTGATCGAATCCAAGAAGCACACGATGAAGGTTGCCTTCGTCCCCGAACACAACCTGATCATTGACAAGAACAACAACGACCTTGGGTTCATCAAGACAGAGGACAAGGGTGGTCACTACAAGATCCTAGCGATGAACACGGATCTAGCGACAGCGCAGGTTGTGGACATCGTGATCAAGGATCAACGTCCAGCTGACGTTGTCCAAAAGCCACCGAGCGCTGTCGCGATCCCGGATTACGGGAACACGCTCGCGAAAAGTCTGAAGTGACGCTATCGTGGAAGGTGTGGAAATACCTCGAGTCCCTTGCTGCTCACATCAGATCTTCGCGTTGGTGGATGTGGACGTCACGGTCCACCGTGTGGATCCTGACTTAGAGTTCGTCGTGTGCTCTCACTGCAACAGCGGATGGATCCGAGACGTTTCAGCGTGGACACGCTTAGACGAATCCATGACACGATTGAACGTGCGAATAGATGCCTTGGGTGTACACATCAAGAAGATAGTAGACAGCACTAATGAGCTCGCGGCCGCGTTGCTGAAAGCAGATACGTGAGCCTTCTCATCTTACACGAGCCAGGCAACCGAGAAGCCTTGGCTGACATCCTCGGTGACATACAGGCACCATTGGTGGAGAAACCAACCGAGGAATGGCTCACGACGCTCGTGGCGTGGATGGTTGACGAGCAGCCAGACGACGCTCGCGCGATCTACGTGTCGAACGACGCTACGTTCGCCGACGCGTTGCAGCTCACATGCGATGTTGGCGCTCGGTTGGAGGCTGAACTAGCTGGTAGGTTCAAGAAGATCGTCCCTGTTGAGGGAGCTGTCATCCCATTCACCAGCCTTGATGGGGAACTATCGGCCTGTGTGGTCGATAACGTCAAGCTGACGATCATGAGCGAGGATCCAAGGGAGATCACCTGCGCGCTCGCTGCCGAGATGCTGAAGGCCGATCCATCGCACGACACCCTGTTCATCCGTCAGCTGATCAGGAAGTACACTGTGTCAGCTGGGTTTAGTCGTTACGACACACGTTTCGCAACCGCGAAGACGGCGTAGTTACAAGGCATGGACGAACAAGCTCTTCGAAAGTACGTGCGCACGATCTTGGAAGGTGCGATGAGCGAATCGATGACCGACAAGCAGCTTCTGCAGAAGGTCGACAACGGCCCGTTCCACTCGATGCCGATCGATGAACTCTCTCCAGAAGAGGTTGAGGCGGCTGAGACGTTGACGATGCGCGGGTTGCTCCGTCGCATGCCGGCGACAAACCGCTTCCCTGAGCGTTTCGTGCTCACCGCCGGAGGCAGTCACGCAACCGGCACGTTCGCCTCAGACACACTTCACGACGAGAAGCCACGCCGTCGACGATACTGAAGACAGCTAAAGTGACGGTCATGAGAACCTGGCTGTGACCGACGAGTACGCGTTGCTGATGGCCTTGGTTGAGCATGCCGAGTCAGGCGAGGCTGCCTACGAGCTGAGCGTCGACGTCGAGCACGTCGAGCAGACAGGTGACATCTACCGCACGTGCTGCGCCGTGTACGTTGACGGGGAGCAAGCGTTCTTGATCGACATGAAAGAGCTGTCCACGTGGCTGATCTCGCCGAGCAGGCTGAGGCCTTTCGGCAACGTTTACATACGAAACAGACATCGCAAGGATTTCAGGCTTGAAGACGAACCGATGAAGTAGGTTCTTGACATGTGTAAGACCAAACTGCAGCAACTGCGGATGTCGAAATGCGAGAACAAGCTGTTCTCCTGCAGCGTTCATAAAATCGCCGAGAAGGCTGACGAACTCAACGAGCTGTTCAAGGATGGATGGCTCACTGAGGAGACGCAGGTCGTCGGCGACACGTACCTTGTGCTCTTGAAGAAGGAGCATTCCGGACGCAAGGTGTTCTACGTCGACGTGGGCAACATGGCGCCGGAGGAGGTCACAGCGTACATGGATCGTGTGAAGGAGCTGACGTCTAACCCGGACAAGGATAGCGACTTCTACATCCCAGGCAGGTGATCGCGTAGGTTCTTGACATGACGGACGCTATGACCATGCTGCTCAACCTGATCACCCTCGCTGAATCCGACCCGACAGCGATCAAGCTTGAGGTGAGCCGTACGTACTACGATCCAGAGGACTTCACGCCACGTAAGACGGTGAGGGTTGACGGCTCTCAGGTGTGCGTCGTGGAGCTTGCAGACGTGATGGAGGCGTCGAAGGACTGGCCCGCTCTGCGACACGAGACGCTAGAGAAGTACATGCCAACGTTGAAGCCGGGGATGATCCCGGTGGGGGAGCCGGTCGAGGACTCGTGATCGTCTACCTGATCACGTGCACCGTCAACGGGAAGGGGTACGTGGGCGTCACGTGGTCTCAATCGACACCCTGTGCACGTTTACGAGAACGATGAGCATGTCGCTACCTACCTCAGGCTAGAGTTCGTAGCTGAAGACATGAGAGTCAGTCTCAAAACTTTGCGCAACTGGTTGCGCTCTGGGAAGGATTTCGGTGCTCGTCGGTACGTACGAGACGAAAGTACTATCAGCGCATTGCGCTCTAAGTAAAGGTAACTAATGGGCTTCTTGGATTCGAGCACAAATAACGTGATTGTGGACTGCGTTTTAACCGACGTGGGCCGCCAATTCCTCGCCCGAAACGACGGTAGTTTCTCGCTCGTCAAGTTCTCGCTCGGCGACGACGAGGTTGACTACACGAACGTTCGAAAGTACGGTCGCACCGTCGGCAAGGAGCGCATCGAGAAGCTCACCCCGGTGCTCGAAGCCCTGACGAACCAGTCGTACGCGATGAAGTACAAGCTCATTAGCGTCTCCAACCCCAACCTTGTTCGACTCCCTCGACTGTCCCTGTCTGGCGACTCGAACGTCAACAGCTCGACCGGCGTCGTCACGCTTGGCCGAACGACGCAGAAGACGTCCGCCATCTCCGTCGAGCAGACGATCCAAGGTGAGTCCACGATCGACGTGGAGTTGCGTGATCAAGTGTTTCAGGTCGAGATGAGCAACCTCTTCCTACAGGTGCTCCAGAGCACGCCGGACACGACAGACGGCCAGCAACGTTCGACCTACTTGCTCCCTCGCTCTCCTAGCGAGAACAGTCAAGGTGGATCCAGCTTGCAGTTCACGCTCGCTGCAAAGAGCATCCCAGACGCGCAGTTCACCGTCTACGGGTCGACCGCCAACAAGAACATCATCTCGACGTACGTGCGTGTCACCGGCCTGCAATCAGGCGCGGTGCTCGAGTACAAGGTCAACATCAACAAGTCCATCTGATGAAGAAGAACGCAAGCAACCAGAGCTACGGATCGTTTTAGCTAGAATTCCAACAAGGACGTCGTTTCAAGCACGCGACTACGTAAGGAACACAGAACATGGCCATCTACAAAGAGCTCTCAAGTGATAATATCAAGACCGCCAAGAGTTTTTTGTCGCAATTAGTTGAAGTTTTGCAGCAGGACATCTCCGGCTCCTCCACCCGTAAGAAGTACCAGCACTTCGTCACTGGCGCGGGTGTCGCTCCAGGCGTCACATCCTCGCTGTTTCAGACCGTCCACGATCAGGACTTCACGATCCAGACGACCAACCCGCAGTTCGACATCACGGTCGGCTTGTTTGCCAGCGGCACGATCGCGACAGCGATCACAACGGGAACAGACTCGGCTGGAAAGCTGCTGTTCCCTTCGAACTCGCTGATGATGCGCGAGAAGGTGGACATCTACCGGCAGTTTGCCCAGCTGCTGCTTGGAGACGCCACACTTCAGTTCACAGCACCGCTTGACTCGGCAACGTCCACAGACGCGATCGACGCAGCCATGTTCATCAGCTTCCGACGCTTGTTTGCACGCGACAAGATCAAGCGTGAAACGTTCGCGTTGAAATCTTACTTCTACGCGAACGTGTCTGAGCACAACAAAAGCCACCCCGGAAACATCGCGACCGTCATCTCAGGGTCAGAGCTCACGGGCGCGTTCATCTACACGGACGTCGGCAGTGCAAACAATCGAAATGTCAGTGTCGGTGGCGAAGTTGGAAGCATTGTCCAATCCTCTAACACGTCTAACACCGTTGGATTACTGTTCTACGATCGCGGCATCGCCGTTCTCAACCTCGCAAAGATCATGAGTGGAACCCAACGCGTCTCCGGTTCCGTGAGCTCCGCTGGCAGCACCGCGGTGTACGGTCTTCTCGCGGGTCAACAAGTGATCGGTGGCACATTTGCAGACAACCCTAACGCGACCTTCATCCCCGACTTCATGACCAGTGGCTCGATCGATGACATCGTCGATCACCTCTGTTCGGTTCGGTTCCACACGGGATCCGTCACCGCGATCACGTTCCAGAACGTCACGAACATCAACTCCACCCTGATCTCCGTCCAGGCTGGGCCTGACGAGTTCAACTACTCGAGCAACCCGACGTTCCGAGACACCGACGATCGCATCGTTGTCATCGAGGCTGGTCAGGAAGACATCTCACTGACGTTCGTGTTCGTCACGAGCGTTGGGCTGTTCGACGCGAACGACAACCTGCTCGCGGTCGCCAAGCTGAGCCGTCCGGTTGAGAAGAGTCCTGAACGGGGATTGAACCTCAGAGTACGTTTGGATTATTGAAAGGACACGGGCCTCGTGTCCATCAAACGTCTACCTCCTGAAGCGATCGAGACATTCTCGATACTTCTACACCCAAAGAGAGCGTACGTCTCATCGTCTTTAGGGGTAACAGGATCGCTCAAGATCTTCTCGAACCCATCGGCTCGCGAGAAAGACATCTTCTTGCCGTCGGCGTTCGTTGACACAGCACGTTCGTCGAACACGCTGGAGTCCACCCTTCGAGCATTGCAGGTGAAGGTCGCTGGCGGAACGTCAAATGTTTCAGAAGCGATGCAGTCGTACCTTGATCAGGTAAATTCCACGCCTACATCCGCCAAGAACACGATGGACTTGGAGATCCTACGCCACGCTCCAACGACACTGTACACGATCAACACCGCCAAGAAACTGTTCGTGCAAGATAGTCTGATGCCGTACTACCGTGTGCATAGGCCGAGCAACAACTGGGCGTACGTCAACTACCACAGCGTCAACTTCTTCACGAGCGACACAGTCCCAAGCGACGCGGCTTGGCTCTACCCGAATGTGCGTGACGCTGAGTACCCGAGTGGTTGCTACTCGCCGACTGGCAGCTTCACCTTCGAACTCCACGTCAACCCACGTTACACGGCTGACGTGACCAGCTCGTACAACGCAGGAACGATCATCCACCTGTCGTCGAGCTACGTGCTTTCGTTGGTGTCTGGATCTTCTCGTGGCCGCGACGGCAACCCTGACGCCTTCCGTCTGCTTCTGCAGCTGTCAGGGAGCGCCGACGTTCAACCGAGTCAGGTCACACCCGGCGTCGGTGACGGTGTGTACGCTTACCTGTCCGATGACAACAGCTTGCGTCTCAACAACTGGCACCATGTGCTTGTGACGTGGGGCACGAGCAGGAACGATCAAGGCACAGGTAGTTTCTACGTCGACGGCGTCCAGAAGGGCGTGTTCGTCTTCCCTGGCAACACGATCCTCCCGCCTGTTGCGACAAACGACGCGCTTTGCCTCGGCAACTTCTACGAGGGGTCGAACACAGGACCCAGCATCCAGGCCAGGTTCTTCACGACAGACACCGCCGCACGTGAAGGTGTGCATGAGCTAGACGGCACGTCGGGGGTGAACTACCCTACCTCGTTCAAGTTCAGACACCAGTTGAACGCGGAGCTGCATGACGTCAGCATCCGTGACGAGTACCTGCCGTCGACTAAGGCCAAAGTGCACGGCTCGGTGACCGTGAAGAAGGCGCCACCCACGGCGGACAACTACCTGTTCTACGTTCCTCCGTTCTTCGTCCCGGGTTCACCGACGTTGACAGAAGTTGACGGATCTGGCGGACTGCTCATCTCTCCTTTCCACGCGCTGGATGAGAGCAGCAAGCATCCGTTCTCGGCCCCGATGTCCTTTGGCGTCGCCGGTCGGTACAACAGTCTTGAAAACTTCACACGGGACTTCGCGACGAACCGTCACGCGCGTGTTCTCCACTTGACAGCGAGCCAGTTCCTTGACACCACGCCAGGTGCGTTGACATGCAACGATTACCTCTACGCAACAGCCAGCGTGAGGTTGCGTAACCTCAACGTGCTCCCATGCGACGATGGTAACTTCTGTCCGAACTTCGAGATGGCATCCGTGTTGGATCTCGTCGACGAACCACGTTTCGTTGATGACATTGGCTCGCCAGATCCTGCGCTCATCTCGTTACGCAAGATGATCTCTGGCTCGATCTACTCGAGCTTGTTTCACCAGACCGGCTCGTTGTTCTCAGATGTCGTGAGACTGCTGCCGGAGTCTGGATCGCTGTCGCCCACCGTTGTGCCTTCAGGGCTGTACGCTGTGTACCAACGCACGCAGGACGCGTCCTCGAACGAGGTTGTGTTCTTCGACATCAGCAACCTGTTCTTCGGCGAACGCATCCGTCCGGGTTCGTTCATCATCACAGATCCTGCCATGTCGGGATCCAACGGTCGCGTCTCCATTCGTCTTCAAGACGATGGCAACGGTGGGCTCTTTCGTGCTGACAGCGTCACGCAACGCGCCATGTGGAACCACGTCGGCAACGTCTTCTACGAGGAAGGCGTTGTGGCTATCAAGTCACCCGCGTTACCGTTCTTCGGCGCCGAAGGGTTCGAGATCGAGTTCGAGGGTGAGAAGGCAGTGCACACGACAAAGATCAGCGTGCTTGTTGATGCGACATCGTACAACACGTCGTCGAACCCGTCGTGGAGCCCGACGATGTCAGCGTCCTTCGACGCGAACCGCGACCCTGAGAACCAGAAGTTCGTCACGGTCACCGGCGTCAACTTCCACGACGAGAACCTCAACGTCGTGATGCGCGCGCAGCTGGCGCAGCCCATCGTCAAGCGCAAAGGCGACCGTTACCTGCTGCGGATCAAGTACGATTGGTGAGAAAGCCTCGCCGCAAGCGCGTCAGCCGCAAAGCGAAACGCGGCGTCTACCGAGCGCTCAAGTGCGTGCTGCCGATCAACTACCGATCCGGGTGGGAGCTCGAGTACGCGAAGTGGCTGGACGCCTGCCCGTCCGTGCTCTCGTACAAGTACGAGCCGTACGCCGTCGGCTACGTCTCCAACATGAAGTCCGGGAAGCTGCGCAAGTACTACCCCGACTTCGAGGTGACGTACACGGACGGCACGAAGGCGCTCATCGAGATCAAGCCGAAGAAGAAGGTGACGTTGGCGCGCAACGTGAAGAAGTTCGCGGCCGCGTCCGCGCATTGCCTGAAGCAAGGCATCGACTGGCGCGTCGTCACGGAAGTGGACCTGAAAGCTCTAGGTTTGCTGAAGTGAGGATCCTCGGGCTTGACATCTCGACTTCGGTCGTCGGTTACGCCATCGTCGAGGCTGACGACATGAGCCTCGTGAAGATCGGGCACATCGACCTCAAGAAGGCGCCTAAATGCCTTTACCGCAAGGCCGACATCGTCGTCGGGAACCTTCGCGAAGTCTGTGAGGGCCTTGGGGTCGAACGGAAGTCCGTCTGGGTGGAGGAGCCGGTCATCCGCTTCACGCCTGGCATGTCTTCAGCCCAAACCATCTCGATGCTGCTGAAGTTCAACGCCATGGTGTCGTACGGCCTCTGGACGGGATGGGACCGCGAGATCGTCCACGTAACGCCTGGCGACGCTCGCCGCACGTGCGGGCTCCTGATGACGACGAAGAAGAAGTCGGGCGGGAAATCGCAGAAGGAGCAGGTCTACGACCAGCTCACCGCCGTGGGCGGTTTGCTAGAGTTTCTTCCTTGGCCCATGACCAAGACGAACAAGCCAAAACCAGAGAATTACGATAGGGCTGACGCCTACGTGGTCGCGTACCACGGGGCGAAGGAGAGCCGCAAATGAACAAGACATCTGGTTACTGGTGGACGAGCAGCCCCGACGAAGGTTGGGAGGGTTTCGCGCCTTCGCGTGAAGAAGCCCTGAAGCAGATCGACGAGTGCAAGTACGACTCCGACGACGAGCTGCAAGAGATCGCCTTCACCGGCCCAAGCGAGACGATCCAGATCAGCCCGTGATAACCGTCTCGCAGAAGTACGAGCTGCTCGTGAAGCTGCTCGGGCCTGGCGACATCGACAGCCGCGCGATCAACGCGCAGTTCTGGTGCCCGTTCTGCAAGCACCACGACGCGAAGAAGCGCAAGCTGGCCGTCCGCCTCGCTGACGGCATCACACATTGCTGGGTGTGCAACTGGTCAGCGAAGAGCCCAACGCGGCTCGTTCCAGTCTTCGGCGCACGTCACCTGTTGGCCGAGCTCACAGCTGCGTTCGGAGACGGAGGCACCGTCGTCGAGGATGAGCCGATTGAGAACGTCGCAGACGCCGAGTTGCCGTCCGACTTCTCGCTTGTGTGCGATGAGATCGACAACGGCGTGCGCCACCCAGACAAGCTCGACGCCATCAGCTACCTCGAGAAGCGTGGCGTGTCGTACAGCACCGCCAAGTACCTTCGCCTCGGGTTGTCGACCACCGGAGCGTTCCGACGACGCGTCGTCTTCCCCTCGTTCGACGGCGACGGCGCGCTCAACTACGTCACCGCGCGAGCCATCGACGACGCGACAACATTCAAGTACTTCAACACGCAGAGGCAACGCTCTGAGCTCGTGTTCAACGAGGTCGACGTGGCGTGGAACCGTGAGCTCATCCTTGTTGAAGGACCGTTTGACCTGACCGCTTGCGCTGGGATGAACGCGGTGCCGATGCTTGGCTCGTGGCTCGATGAGAATTACTTGCTGTTCAACCGCATCGTGCTCAACCGCACGCCGGTGTGTCTCGCGTTTGATCCAGACGCAGCGAAGAAGCAGGCGAAGGTCGCGGCTCGCTTCCTACGCTACGAGATACCTGTGCGCACCGTTGATTGGACTGGGCATCCGCTCGATCATGATCCGTCCAAGGTTGGGCATGTAGCCTTCCGTCAGATGGTGAAGGCGGCGAAGACGTTTGACGAGACGACGGCCTTCCGGTCAAGACTGGCGCGAGCACTAGGTTCGATGAGGTTGACATGAAGATTGCACACATTGCCGATTTACATGTTCGTGGTCTCACACGTCACGATGAGGTTCGCACCGTCATCACAGCCTTCTGTGAGGATGCCAAACTACGACAGGTCGATCACATTGTCATCGCCGGCGATCTTTGGCACACGAAGACGTACGGCATGACAGCTGAGTACTTCGAACTCATGACATGGATGCTGCGTTCGATGGCCGAGGTTGCACGCGTCCACGTCACGTTGGGTAACCACGACGGCGCGCTCACCAACTTCTCAAGGCAGGACGCGATCAGCCCGATCGTTGACGCTATCGCTGACCCACGGATCAAGCTGTATAAGAAAAGCGGTGTGTACCCGATCCAAGACGGTGTCAATCTGTGTGTGTACAGCTTGTTTGACAAAGAAAGTTGGGATGCTGTTGGTCCTGTCGACGGCGATTACAACGTCGCAGTTTACCATGGCTCTGTCGGCGGTGCGGTGACAGAAGAGGGGTGGATCCTCAAGCATGACGTGACAGTCTCGTGGTTTGAGGACAAGAAGTACGACATCGTGCTGCTTGGAGACATACACAAGCAGCAGTACCTCGGGTACAGGGAGTACGAGGAGTGAAATCGTGCGCTCGTTGCTTGCAACCGCTCCGCGGAAGACAGAAAGTCTACTGCTCGCGAACATGTCAAGCGAAAGCGTTAGGTGTCAAAAGCGCCTACATCGTTGTTCGTAATTGTGCGACGTGCGCCAAAGAATTGGTGATTCGGATTCGAAGTCGCGGCGAGAGCGATCGTGTGTACTGCTCGAAGAAGTGTTACGGGGTCCATCTGAGCGTTGCGTACGTCGGCGCCGCGAACCCGGGCGTCGGTCGAGTTCGTTCCGCGGAAGAAACCGCAAAGCGTTCCGAGTCGATGATAAGCAAATGGAACGACGAGACGTACCGAGCGAACGTGCAAGCTGGGCAGGCAGCGTTCGTCGAGCAGCACGGGCATTGGGGTGGCTCTGACATTCAAACGATCGAGAAACGACGTGCTACTTGTCGTGTTCGTTTTGGCGTTGATCACCCCTGGATGATCGAATCGATCCGTGAAAAATGCGAAGTCACATCATTGAAACGTCACGGCAAGCTGACGTGGCAAATCGCGAAGGACGCGGTGCCGACTTCTGACACGCGACCCGAACTGCGTTTCGCCGAAGCGCTCCGAGCGGCAAACATCACCCATGCTCACCCGTTCGACGTGTTCTACGACCAACGACGAAAGTTTGAGTACGACTTTTACCTCCTCGGCAAGCGAACGCTCGTCGAAGTCGACGGGGATTACTGGCACGCTCACCCTGACAAATTTCCTGAGCTAGACGCGACACAGAAGTGGAATCGCGATCACGATCTGAAGAAGAACGAGCTCGCCGAACGATTAGGCCTTCGATTGGTCAGAGTGTGGGAATCTGATGTGATGAACGAGGAACAATTGACGAAAGTAATCGAGGGCTTGCGATGAAGAAGTTGATCCCTTGGATCGGATATGCGGGCAGCACTCTTCAGAACACGTACGCGGAAGATCTGGAACACGGTTATCTGCTTTGGGACGTCGACCTCGCCAAACGCAAGCACACCGTCGATTTCGTTGGCCTTCCTAACCCGCGTCCGTTCGTCACGGTGGATTGGGCAGGTGACGTTGTCTCAACTTTCGAATCTGCGTCCACCTGGCCTCAACAGAGCCGCTTCAGAATACGTTCGGCGTACGCGCTTCCGTCATCCGACGCAGCGTCTCTCAGCGCGAAGCTTCGCAAAGATAAGCAAGCTACCGAGATCGTCTTCAAGTCAAATGACGAGGAGTCGGCAAAGAAGTTCGCCTCAGCCAGCCTTGGCGTTGACGTGCGATCCCTTGACGCAGTCGAGGGTTTGCTGCGTGAATACTACTCCAGTGAGGAGTTAGACGACACGACATGGGATGGAATGCATGACGCGCTCGTGGCTGTCCACCCACAAGCCATAACTGAGGATGACATCGCTCGTGGGACCGTTTGGACTCTCAAAAGTTTGGAGTTCGACAACCTGTTTGGCTACGGAAGTTCTAGCAAGATCAACTTCGAGGACAAAGCAGGCATCGTTGGCATCTTTGGTCCAAACCAGATAGGAAAGTCTGGCATCGTTGGCGCCATCATGTACACGTTGTTCAACACGTCGGATCGTGGCGCTGGCAAGAACGCGCACATCGTCAACAAGAGGAAGAAGCTTGGATCGGCGCGCGCCGTCGTGAACGTTGTAGGCTCAGACTACGAGATCAAGCGACAGTCTGAGAAGGTCATCTCGCGTGGACTCCTCACAGCCAACACGTCTCTCACGTTGAAGCAGATGGACGGCGACGGGCTTGATCTCACCGGAGAGCAGAGGCCGGACACTGAGAAGAATCTTCGCAAGCTGATCGGCAACTACGAGGATTTCGTCGTGACGTGTGGATCAATGCAGGACGACGTGTCACGTTTCCTTCGCGAAGGTGCCACGCAGCGTAAGGCGATCCTGTCGCGTTTCCTAGGCATAGACATCTTTGAAAAGATCTACGCACTGCTTAACAGCGAGCTCAGCGAGGCGAAGAGCAAACTCAAGAACGTTCCGTCGCGTGACGCGTTGCTGGATGAGATGAAGCAGCTCAACGAGCTGCAGACCACGTCTCACATTTCACTCTCTGCCAACGAAGTCGAGAAAGGGTTGTTGGATTCCCAACGCTCAGAAGCTTACGTTGAGATGCAGAACCTTGCAGCGGCTGTCGCCGTCAGAAAGGCTGTCGTCGAGAAGAACGACATAGTCAAACACGCGCTTTCTAAGATACAAGAATGCGCGAGCGCGATGCGTTCTGTGCAGACAGAGATAGACTCAAAGAAGACAAGCGTCGTTGTCGCCGAAGCACTCCTGAACGACTGTCTCACGTGGGACGAGATGGACGCTCGCCGCACGCAGATCGGCAACGCACGACTAGCCCTTCAGACGCTGAAGTCTGAAGCTGACAAGCAAGGGTTGGAACTGGAGCGCTCGAAGAAGATCGCGTTGAAGCTCGTGGATGTTCCTTGCGGGGATGAGTACGCGGATTGCGTCTACATCAAGGATGCTCACAAAGAGAAGAAGCGGATCGCGACGCTAGAGGAGCAATTTCGTGTGGCGCTGGATGAGCATGCGACTGCTGCGAACTTGATCGCTGACCTCGGTGAGAGTGACCTTGATCTCGCTCGAAAGACGCGAAAAGGACATGAGGAGAGCATTGTTTCTCTCAACTTCCACATCAACGCTCACGAGTCAAAACTGAAACAACTCGGTGAGGAACACGACAAAGCGAAGGCAAGCGCTGCGAAGTACGCGACCATCTCGTTGGACGACAGCGACATCGAAGAACGACACGCAGCAGCCATCGCGCTGCATAAGCGATTGACCCTTGATCTAACGAGCGTGGATGGACACATGAAGACCACCTCGCATTTGCTAGGCATTTACGAGGCAAACCTGAAGAAGGCGCAGTCAGATCTCGACATGCGAGTCACGCTCGAGCGTCAAGCCCGTGTTCGTGAACTGCTTGTGAACGCGTTCTCACGTCGTGGCATCCCCAACGTCATGTTAGGCAGGATGTTGCCGGTCGTGAACAGTGAGATGAGCAAGATCCTTAGCGGCGTGACCAACTTCAACGTCACGCTCGTGGCGGAGGATGCGACCAACGCACTTGAGATCTACATCGACGATGGAGACACAAGCAAGGAGAGCCTTCGTCCGCTCGAACTCGGTTCTGGCATGGAGAAGACGATGGCGTCTCTAGCGCTCAGAGTCGCGCTGAGCAACCTCACGACTCTCCCCAAGACTGACTTCATGATCATCGACGAGGGTTTCGGCTCGCTTGACGACGAGAACGCTGTGGCATGCGTGTCGTTGATCCGTTCACTCAAGCAATGGTTCCGTTTCGTGCTTATCATCAGTCACGTGGACATCATCAAAGACGCTGTAGATTGTCACATAAATGTTGTGACAACACCCGACGGAGCGCAGGTGGTAGCGTGATTCGTCAGTGGAAACGAAAGGGATCGCCTGTCAACAGGCCAAACCTCTTCTGTCCCAAGTGTGATCGGTGCATGTACACAAAAGAAGATGTGCGCTCTCGTGAAGAACGCGGATTTTGTGCGAAGTGCTCAGAAACATCTGTCACATCCGAGTATCAGACGGATGTCGTCACCATCGTTATCCGTGAAGGTGCCTAACTATCGTTAATAACATGGCTGACAAGAACATCGATCTGAACGCGCTTGGGCAGGCAATCGACACGTCGTTCACACGTTCGAGCGCTTCGTACGGTCCGGCTTTTGAGACACACTCCATCAAGGTGGGGTTCGCTCACGGTGACAAACTGAAGATCAAGGTTGTCTACTCCTGTGTGGTGAACATGGTTCGTGATCGTGACATCCAGGAATCGAAGACGACGTACGAAAAAGAAGGCGACGCTTACATCGACGCCGCCTCGAAACAGATCGTCAAGGATTACCGTGAGATCGTCGCAGGCGAGGATGATCACAACGACGTTGCCGATATCGCAGGCAACGAAGTGAAGTCAAGCATCAAGCTCACGCGCGCTGACGTTGGCACCTCCATCGAGATCATCGATCTCAACATTCACAACAACAAGAGGTCTGCGCTCTTCCGACGTATTGCCTTCTTCGAAGTGACTTGAGGTGATCCTTGGGAGTTCCAAGCTCAGGACGTCGTCAGATAGTCGATCGCGCATCACCTAAAGGGCCCGAGATACAAGAGTTGATCCGCGTGGCTAGGGATCCATCTTACTTCGCGAACAATTACTGCAAGATCCAGCACCCAAAACGTGGAACGATCCCGTTCAAGACGTTTCCGTTTCAGGATGATTGTTTACGTGCGTTCAAGAAGCACACGTTCAACATCATTCTCAAATCAAGGCAGCTCGGATTGTCAACTGTCGCAGCAGCGTACGCTGCTCACATGGCGCTCTTCGCGCGCGACAAGAACATCTTGGTCATCGCGACAAAGCTGTCCACCGCGAAGAACTTCATCAAGAAGGTTGTGAAGATCCTTGACAACCTCCCACCGTGGATGCGCATGTGCAACTACGACAAGAATCAGCAAGAAGTCAGGTTCGACAACGGATCGCAGATCAAAGCCGTTCCGACCACTGACGACGCGGGTCGCTCAGAAGCGCTCTCGTTGCTCATCATCGACGAGGCCGCGATCATCCGCAACTTTGAGGAGATCTGGTCAGCGCTCTTCCCTACGCTGTCTGAAGGTGGTGGAGCCATCGTCCTCTCAACACCCAATGGTGTTGGTGGGCAGTACCACGATCTGTGGCTTGGAGCTGAGACAAACGGGTTAGGCCCTGATGCTGTTGGTGAGAACGGCTTTCACCCGATGTGTCTGCCGTGGCAGGTTCACCCTGAACACGGTGAAGAGTATTTCGAGAAGATGTCGAGGAAGCTCGGCCCTCGCAAGACAGCGCAAGAGCTGCTCTGCGACTTCCTGTCTTCTGGCGAGACGTTTCTCAAGGCAGTTACGACTAGTTGGATCAACCAGGAGCAACGAAGCCCAATATCAAGAGAAGGTCCTGAGGGGGCTGTTTGGGTGTGGAGTCTGCCGCAGCAAAATCACAAGTACTTGATCGCTGCTGACGTTGCGCGGGGAGACGCTCGCGACAACACGTCGTTCGTTGGGATTGACATGACGACGGGAGAGATGGCCTTCGAGTATGTTGGAAAGATCTACCCCGATGGGTTGGCCGAGGTGTTGGATTCGTACGGACGCAAGTACAACACGGCTTTAGTTGTGGTTGAAGCGAACACGTTCGGCAACCACACGCTCATCGATCTTCGAAAGCTACGTTACCCGAACATCTTCTACCGCACCGCCCCAAAACACGCTGTGGAGAACCATTACCCAAGCGACAAAGACAAACACGGGTTCGACACCCAAACGGCAACACGACACGACGCGCTCATTCGCTTCGAAGACAGCATGCGTTGTCACGTTGTCACCCCTCGCTCAAGTCGCTTCTACGACGAGGTCCAGTCTTTCGTCTGGATCGATGAGAAACCACAAGCGAAGAAGGGTAAACACGACGACCTCGTCATGGCGATGGCGATCGCGTGCTGGGTGTACCGCACCTACTTCGAGGTGTATCGTCTCAGTTGCTGTGGACCCGACGGTCAGTTACGTGCCTCTGGTGTGAAACCGCTTTTCATGTACATGTCAAAGACGACAAAGACTTACAACCCAATCAAGCCAAACATTCTGCTCAGTCGTGACATCGATAAACAGCGTGACTCAAAGCTGCTTCTTGAAGAAAGACGTAAAAAATTGCCGTCTGGCGTCGAGCAGGAATTCGAAGAGTTCAAGTGGTTACGCAACTGAGGTCTGTCACTCAATAGTTACCACGAGATCCACATGGCAAACACCACTGAACAGAACGAGATGATCGAGCTTCGCCGCAGGGTTCGTGCCTGCATCAAAGAGACGGTTGGCACGCCCGGCGGCGCTGGGGTCGCTGGCGAGGTGATCTCCAACGAAACCGAGAAGCCGAAATCGTTGAACGTGTCGGTCAAACCCGATGCGACCATCCAATCCACGGTTGTCGACATCACGAAGTCGGCCGCGTACGGTCTTGAACGTTTGGAGCTGCTCAAGAAACGTGATTTCCCGACACATAGGTCGGCGAATGCAGTGAGCACAGCGCTTGACGCTCTCGAGATGATCTTCCAGGACATGCTCAAGAATCCGATGGGTTACCTTGACGAGGATCCGACCGAGAAGGTTGCAGAGTACGAGAAGTCGCTTGACTCTGAAGAGGCAATGCTCTCAAAGGGATCGCCGGCGGCCTTCTGAGTCGGCGTATCTTCTAGGTCAACATGGCTGATCGCAGAGGCAACCTTTTTGCACAGTTAACCCGACTCTTCAAATCTGGACCTATCGTCAAGAGGAAGGTCAAGTCGGCAAACACACGCATCGCACGCGCTGATCCCACTGGGATGAGCAGCGTCCTCCTTTTGTCGAAGACACAGGGAGTTGGGTTCAACGCGTCTCTCAACGGTCAATACGGCGTTCAAGAACGCCAGTCACGCTTGCAAGACTACAACGAGATGGACGCGTACGCGCTAGTCAACGCTGCACTTGACATCTACGCAGATGAGTCTGTGGCACAGGATGCTAACGGAAAGACGCTCCACATCCACTCTGACAACCCGGCCATCAAGGAGAACCTTGAAGAGTTGTTCTACAACACGCTCAACGCCGAGTTCAACCTACGGCCGTGGACACGCAATCTGTGTAAGTACGGTGACTTCTACCTGTACGTGGACGTTTCGCCTGAGTACGGAGTCATCAACGTCATCCCGATACCAGTGAACGATCTCAACCGTGAGGAAGGTTACGACACCGCCGATCCGTTGGCTGTTCGCTTCCGTTGGACGAGCCTTGGAAACAAAGTTCTTGAGAATTGGGAGGTCGCGCACTTCCGATTGCTTGGCAACGACATGTACCTTCCGTACGGATCCTCCATGGTTGACGGTGGTCGTAGGTCGTGGCGACAGCTCGTCATGATCGAGGATGCGATGCTGGTCTACCGTGTGACGCGCGCCGTCGACAGACGTGTCTTCTACGTTGACGTTGGTGGTGTTGCTCCTGATGAGATCGGCGCTTACATGGAAGCTGCCAAGATGAACATCAAAAGTCAGGCCATCGTCGATCAGGCGACTGGAAGAGTTGATCATCGATACGCTCCGCTCTCCATCGAAGAGGATTACTGGGTCGCGACACGTGGCGGAGAAACTGGCACAAAGATCGACACGCTTCCCGCGGGTACAAACGTCGCTCACGTTGAAGACGTCGAGTACATCAAGAAGCAGCTCATCGCAGCGCTTAAAGTGCCAGCTGCTTACCTTGGGTACAACGATGCTATCCCAGGCTCGTCTGGGCTCGCGCAGGTTGACATCCGTTTCTCACGCACGGTCAATATGATCCAGCGAACGATCGTCAGTGAACTCAACAAGATCGCGATGATCCACCTTTACGCAGCGGGTTTCCGTGGCGAGGATCTAACCGACTTCGAGCTTAGCCTGAGCAACCCATCGACCATCGCACAGCAACAGAAACTTGAACTACTTCGTTCACGTTTCGAGATCGCCGGCACAATGCCTATGAACGGTGAGACCCCGCTTATGAGCGAACGTTGGCTGTTCCGAAACGTCATTGGGTTGAATGATCAGGAGATCTTGCAGGTTCGACGTGAACGTCTAGATGACGTTCGTGCGTCTGGTGCGCTTGAAGCAGCTGGAGCTCTTTCAGGTGGTGCTGGTGGTGAGGCAGGCGGCGAAGCTGAAGTTGGTGCAGAGGCTTCGGCTGGTGGTGAAGAAGCTGGCGGAGCCGAGGCAGGCGCGGCAGCACCCGGGCTTGAGACCGCCGCGGATGACAACCGCGGGCAAGGAGACATTCTCACGGCGGTTGGATCACGTTTGAGAGAACAAGACGGCCCTGTCAAGATCTCGCCACACCTGAAGAACGCGATGTACAACCGTCGTCGCAACCTGAGACGGCGAGGGGATGGCTTCCCCAAGATCAACGACCGTGCGCTCAACGGTGACACAGCTGTGCCGTCTAACCCTGGTCTCAAAGAAGCGTTCGAGGATCTCTACGAGGAGACCATTGAGAGCATGCAAGGCGTGAACGTTGACGACAAAGACGAAAAGAAGATCTCGGTGTCTCCCACATTTGGCATGGTTGAACTTCGTATGCTGCATGGCCTTGCGGCTCACAAAGGCATGTCTGCGCCCGAAACAACTCAATGGAGGGCAAATACGCCTGCTCGCATGCTGTCTGAACACCATGTGTCTAAGCTCGTTGTGCACGAGGCTGAGCAACCGGAATTGTTTGAGCTCTACGACACTGAAGATGACGACTCGGAGCCGACTACTTAATGGCTATGACAGCGCGACGCCCCAACAAGAAGCGCAACTCTTTGCTTGCTTTCGAGTTCCTCACGAAAGAAGCATCGCGCCGAGTTGTGGCTGGTGACGATGAAGGCGCTGATCGTGTCATCACGCTCATCAAAGAATCGTTCGCGCCTGGCACCGAGCTACACCGTGAACTACGACTTGCACGTTCGCTCTGTGTCACGAGGGTGTCTTCATCGGCTGTCGCCGCACACATCCTCACAGAGGCGCGTGGCATCGTGAAATCCATCAACGCTTCAAAGCTTGATGTTGAGAAGACGATGCTCATCACACGCGTTGAACGCGAGATCGACCCCACGGGGATCGTCTACGAGGAGCAACTCGCGAATTACCGTCTTCTGTCAACGATCGGGACGCTCATCTCAGATTGGCGCACCGGCTCAGATGATTTGCAACGGATCGCCTCCTACGAAGATCAGCTCATGGAGCATCTCACAGCAGCTGTCGTGGTCCCTGACGCCATCGACGATCAAACCGAGCGCATGTCAGCCGGCGAGCGTCGTGCTCTCATCGCGATCATGTCCCGTAAGCTGGAAGAGAAGTGGGGCGCTGCTCTGACGAAAGACCAGAAGTCGTTGCTTCGCGAGTACGTGCTTGCAAAAGAACCTGCGTCGTTACTGCAACGTTTACGCTCGATCCAAACCTCAGCCGTCAAATGTCTTGATGAGTGTCGGGCTCTGTCTGACAAGACCGATTACTTCATGGAACGACTCGATGATTCGAAGCGCGCTGTCGCGACGCATACGATCGATGAAGTCAACGATGAGACCGTGGGCCTTGGCCTGCTCTACCTCAAGCTTATCGCCGAGGCGGCGGAAGAGGAATCGCGATGAACGAGAAGAAGCTACTCACCAGCTTCCTTCCTCTCGATGTTGACGTCAAGTCAATCAAAGAGAACAGGGAGATGAACGGCGGAAAGATCGTCTTGCGTGGCATCATGCAACGCGCTGACGCTGTCAACCAGAACGGCCGCATCTACCCACGTTCGGTTCTTGAACGTGAAGTTGAGAACTACCAAAAGTTCATTCGTGAGCGTCGTGCACTCGGCGAGCTCGACCACCCCACGGCGAGCGTCGTGAACCTGCAGAACGCTTCTCACCTTGTCACAGAGGTTCGCTGGGAAGCAGATGCAGTGATGGGTGTCATTGAGCTGCTCAACACCCCGATGGGTAAGATCGCGCAGAGCCTCGTTGAGGATGGTGTCAAGCTTGGCATCTCGTCTCGCGGCGTTGGCTCTACAAAGCCACACGGCGAGTACGACATGGTCGATGACGATTTCATGCTGCTATGCTTTGACCTAGTTTCGGAACCTTCAACATCTGGAGCGTTCATGCTGCGTGAAGGACGTGTGGTCGACCCTCGCACCTTCATGAACAAGTCCGATCGGATCGATCGTGTCTTGACTGACATCCTCCGTCACAAGAAGTGACGTGGACGAAAATGTTCGACCGTTCGCGGACAGGTGCTGCGGAGGGTACGGATCTACCCTAGAGATGCCTACCTAGACGACAAGGAACCCGATCTGCATGAGCCTTAACAACGTCCGCCCTGGATTCAACGCCGCAGCCGAGTACATGGTTTCTGGCATCCCTCACGTTCTTAGCGGGTCGGCAACCGGTTCGGCTGCTGGGACAAAGATCGAGTTCGATTACGTCTCACGTGCCATCACTGTTGCGAACAACGCGTCTGCTGGCACTGTGTTGCTCGTTGGTTTCACCAACAACGGCATCAACGGCACGAACTGCTTCCCGTTGGATGGCGGCAAGGTTCAACGTTTCGAGGTTCGTGTGCGTGACCTATGGCTCAAAGGCCAAGCTGGCACCAACGTCAACTTTGGTGTGCTTGCAGAACTCACAACCATCGAACGCATGTACGCGCTTCCCTTGACAGGATCTGCGGTGTCGCAGAACGAGCTCACCGGCTCGATCATCTGGCGCGGCGTCGGTTGATCAGGCTTGTACGTCATCCCGACCCTCGCCTGAAGCAACCTTGTCGTGAGGTCTCTCTGTCTGAACAAGGTGAACTTCGCGCGTTCGTTGACGGCATGCTGGATGTCATGTACACTAACGAAGGCGTTGGTCTAGCCGCTCCACAGGTGGGATGGAACGTTCGCGTGATCATCATCGATCCTTCAAATGGCGAAGATGATAAAGCATGTCGCGTCATGATCAACCCGGTGTTGGTCAACGTCTCGCCAGCTAACGAGGAGTGTATGGAAGGTTGTCTCTCTTTACCGGGCGAGCTTTACAACGTTGAAAGACCTTGTTTCGCGTTAGCACGATGGCAAGATCTTGAAGGGAAAAATCAAGAATCTTGGTTCTCTGGACCAGAGGCACGCATTTTTTTGCACGAACTTGATCACCTTTTGGGCAAGTTGATCAGTGATGTTGGAACGAGAGCTACACTTAAGCATCGTGAAGATCGGTAAACAAGAGCTCAAGGCTCTAATCAAAGAGTGTCTCGTGGAGTTGCTGGCCGAAGGGCTTGGATCGAACCTGACCGAGTCAGTCAAGTCCGTTTCGCGTCAGGTTGGCCCACGTAACCGCGACGCTGAACCGCTGCCCGGCTCGATGAGACCACAGCAGAACACAGTTCAACGTCAACGCTCTCCGCTTGATGAGAGAGTGATCCCTCGTCGCACGCCTGGCCCGCCACCTATTCCTGCAGAGATCAGTGCGATCACACGCGATCCGGTGATGGCTGCCATCTTCGCCGACACAGCTCAGACAACGTTGCAGGAGCAAGCGCGTGGCGTGATGCCAGGTGACATGGCTGCGCAAGCTGCTGCACGTGCCGCTCCCGAACAGATGTTCGATGAAGCGACGATGGACAAGTGGAACAAGGCTGCGTTCCAAACTTCACGTCCTGGGCCCACTGGCGTCCCGCAATCGTTCATACAAGACCTGCTCAAAGGTGACTGATGAGAGCAACTTCTGTCATGTCTCCACGAACCCAGTAGTTAACACGCGAGGCCCTACAAACCAATGAAGATTCGTTACAGCGTGCTCAAGAAGGTCGTTGTTGAGGAGATGATCAAGCTCGGTCTCCTTCCCTCTCTCACAGAAGCTGACGCAAAGAAGCTCAAGTCCGTCGAAGCCGAGAAGGGCGACGAGATCGAACCCGGCGACGAGGCAAACACTCTTGCTAAGAACGTCGACTTTGAGAAGGCTCTGAAGATCAAAGAAGCCAAGCTCCTTCGTGCGCTCGGCGAGACGCGTCAGCAGCTCAAGCGTTCGACCGCTCGTCGCAGCAAGTGATCTGAAGGGGAACGAAAATGGCAGGACAGGCAAAGTACACGAACTACGCTCCGATTCAGAAGGACCTTACTTCTGGGGGCAGCACTCCGCCTTCCATGGGTAAGGCAAACTACACCCTTCTCAACACGTTGTTCGGGACACGTCCTGATGCGATCCCTCTCACCAACAACGTGTCTGATCTCGAACCGATCATGAAAAGAGCAAACGATCTGCTCAACCCACCCGTCGCGGATACGTCTGCTGACCCTATGTGGTGGCCGAAGGGAGTCTACCTCAACTTCCTCAACCCTGCTGCTGGGATGTCTGCGCCTGACATACAGAATCTCGACATCAGCAAAGTTGGCGACGGTGGACCTTCAACGCCGTACACACCCAACCTCACGTCCACCGACACGACTGGCGCCGGCAAGACCGATCCCGTTGCTGCCTACGTGATGACGACTGCGGAAATCCAACCAACACTTGCGATCGGTGCGGACAATGGCACAGCCAACCCGTCCGTCACGTCGCTCAACATGTTCCAGGGCAACAAGCTCGGCACCTCGACGCTGCTCCCTGGCTTTCGTCCTGGTAGGACGCTTCCGGAGAGGTGATCAAAGTGCCGAACAAACCCAAGACCGTGTACGACGAGGCGATCGCCGACGTCAAGAAGCTCAAGGAGCTTGCGGAGTCACGCGCTCGTGACGCCGTCCTGCTGAGGGTAGAGCCACAGCTCAAGCGTCTCGTCGAACAACACCTCTTCAACGAGGGTGGTGACGAAGAGGATTGCGATCATGATTTCGAAGATGGTGACATCTGCTCGAAGTGTGATCAAATGAAGGAGTCCAGCGGAGTCGCCGCCGTTCAAGGCAGCATGTCTCCTCCCGTGGACGAAGACGATCGTCAGTACGAAGTCGACGAAAGCGCTGAGTCGCCACTCGCTCAGCTTGCCGACTTCACACATCCAGTGACAGACGATCGTTTCGCGGTCGATGTCTACCGTCTGCAAGAGGATATTCAACGCCTTGTGGTTGCAGATCGCAAAGAAAAGATGTCGAAGCCTTTCTCCACACAGCTGGAAGAGGCAATCTCTAAACTTGAAGATATGTACGCTTATCTCAGGGAGTCATATACCGGCATTGACCGGGACGCCATTGAGATCAAGCTGGAAAAAGGTTACGGCTTGGTAAACGCCGTCAAGGAGTCAACAATGAAGATGCGTGATTTGCTCAACGAGGAAGATCTGACCGTGAAGATCAATAATCTTCCTGATGGGGTCGACCCCGACGCGATCACGATCGACGTCGTCTCTGATGAGCCCGAGGCCGAACTCGGTGCAGACGCTGGTGGCGCTCCGGCAGAAGCTGGCGCTCCTCCCTTCCCTCAGGCTGAGGGTGACATGAACGAGGACGACGTTCTTGAGATCTCCGAGTCTGACCTTCGGGCTGAGCTCTCTCGCCTTCGCAACCTCCGTGAGGGTGATGCCACTCCTCCGGCGACCAAGGGTCACGGTCCTGACAGCACGCTCGACAACTTCGGCGACGCCGACTCCGAGGGCGACGCCTTCGAGAACCCAGACGACGAGCTTGACCTCGTCGAAGGCGATGACGAGCCAGTCACTGCAGACGAGCCTAAGAGCACACAGGAATCCGTTCGCAAGCGCCTCGCTCGCGCCGCGAAGCGCCTCTCTGAGGCTCGCGGCACCGACCGTGAGGACTTCGCAAAAGCCATGTATCGTAGCGCTGTCAAGGCCTACCGTCAGACCCGCTCCCTCGTGGAGTCCAACAAGAACTCTGCTCCTGCCGCCAAGAATGCGACAGGGAGCAAGCAGCTCGCCCAGGCGAACGGCAAGGTCAACTCGTTGACCAAGCAGCTCGTCGAAGCGCAGCTTCTCAACGCCAAACTGATCCACGCGAATAAGCTCCTGAGGCTCGAGGGTCTCACCAAGGCACAACAGGCCATGGTGATCGACAGGCTCGACGAGGCTCGGAACTTGCGAGAGGTGAGGCTCATCAGCGAGAACATCAAGGCTGTCCTCGCTGGCAGCAAGGGCTCGGTCAACGAGTCCGCCTCGCGGCGCCCTTCGGGCTCCGCTTCCCGTCCGAGCCAATCCGGCACGGCGTCTGCACAGACCCTCACTGAGGGCCTCCAGACGGCGCGTTGGGCGACGCTCGCCGGCATCAAGTGATCAAGAAACGTTGAACCAGGAAAGAACAACATGAAGAATTTCAATAGCTCGGTCCTCTTTGAGGGCATTCGCGAGCGACACATGGGCACCGAGCGCAAGCGCTTGGTCGAGAAGTGGATGAAGACCGGCCTGCTCCGCGGTCTCGACGGCCAACGACGCGAGGACATGTCGCAGCTCCTGGAAAACCAGGCTGCCCAGGTTCTTCGTGAGTCGAATGCTCTCTCCACCGGCGGTGGTGGTCTCTCTTCGAGCGGCCAGATCCAGGGCTTCTCGACGATCGCGTTCCCGATCGTTCGTCGCGTGTTCGGTGGCCTCGTCGCCAACGAGCTCGTCTCGGTCCAGCCGATGGCGCTCCCCGCGGGCCTCATCTTCTACCTTGACTACACGTACGGTTCGAACAACGGCGGCGACGCTGGGTTTGGGCTCTCCTCGGCCGCGACGCAGTCCACGTACACGCGTGGCACGTCGATCTACGGAAACCCGGTCGGCAAGGGCATCCAGTCCGGCTCGGTTGAAGCGGGCGGCATGTACGACCTCGTCGGCAGCGGGTACTCGAAGGTCCACCAGGCCTCGAGCGCGCTCTCGATGTCCAACGACAACATCGGCGCGTTCACTGGCGCGTCCAACGCTTGGTCCGTCGGCGGCCGCGTTCAGACGGTCACGTCCTTCACCGGTTCGAACGCGCGTTTCGCGAACTTCGACCCACAGGTTGAGGCAGACCTCTCGCAGAACGTGCTGGACTTCCAGCTCATTCACGTTCCCGTCTCGTCGTTCACAACGAACCTCGCGAACGCGGACATGCTCGCGGTTGATCAGATCGCCGTCTTCGGCTTCGGCGCTGGCCACGTTGGCGGCGCGGTAGCCTGGGGTTCGGCGTACCAGGCAGGCACCGGCGTGCTCAACCTTCGTCGCGCAAACAAGCGCGGTAACTGGGACGGCACGACCTTCACGCCGAGCCCGCTCAACGGTGATCACGTCCAGTTCCTCGTCCGCCTCTCCAATGGCGGCGCGTCGGTCTCTGGTTCGGTCGCTGCCAACCTCAAGTTGACCTGCTCTGTCGCGATCGTCGATAAGCTCACGGTCGACGGCAACACGGCTGCTACCCTCGTGCTCCCGTCCTTTGAAACGGACTTCAGCGCGTCGGGTTCGCCCAGCATCCCCGAGATCGACATCAAGATCGAGTCCATCGCCATCACCGCTGAGAGCCGCAAGCTCAAGGCCAAGTGGTCGCCGGAGCTCGCTCAGGACCTCAACGCGTACCACTCGATGGACGCCGAGGTCGAGCTGACGAGCATCCTCTCGCAGCAGATTGCCCTCGAGATCGACCGTGAAGTCCTCGTCGACCTGCTCACGCAGGCCTCCGGCGCGAACCTCTACTGGTCTCGCGCGCCCGGTCGCTTCGTGAACAAGCTCACGGGTGACCCCGTCAACCTCGCCTCGAGCCTCTCGATCGGCCCCGCCTTCACCGGCACGGTCCGTGAGTGGTACGAGACCCTCGTCGAGACCATCATCGACGTTGCGAACACCATCCACCGCAAGACCCTTCGTGGCGCTGCGAACTTCATGGTGTGCGGTCCCGACGTCGCGACCATCCTCGAGGCTTCGGCGATGTATCGCACGAAGGTCTCGATCGACGGTGACGGCCAGGCGGCTTCGGTGTTCTCGATTGGCTGCGAGGCAGTTGGCACTCTGACCAACCGCTTCACGGTCTACAAGGACCCCTACTTCCCACGCTCCAAGGTGCTCGTCGGCTTCAAGGGCGGCAGCTACCTCGAGACCGGGTTCGTGTACGCTCCGTACGTCCCACTCATCGTCACACAGACGATCTACAACCCTGAGGACTTCTCGCCACGCCGCGGTGTCATGACCCGGTACGGCAAGAAGATGGTTCGGTCCGACTTCTACGGTACCGTCTCCCTCATGGACATGTCGATCATCTGATCGTGAGCCGCTAGGCAACTAGCGATTCAAGACTGAGAGCCACCGAAAGGTGGCTTTCGTCGTTTAAGCGACAGAGATGTAGAATCAAAACGTGAATCCTATCGCTGTGTTCTACTACCGATACGATGAAGCAGAGATCAAGATCATGTTTGAGACAGGGTTCCTGTGGATCACAGACACAACACACTGGGTGTCGTACGATCAATACTCACAGGCACACACGCTTGTCGCAACGCTTGATTACCACCGTGTTGCTTCCAACTGGATCGAACTCCTTTAGAGCAACATTGAAGAGCTAACGTAAGTTTGCATCGATGTATGATCCGTCATTGATATGAAACCTATCATCTTCTGGTCGCTGCGGTCGTTCAACAACGACCTCGTCGCGTACCGTTTCGTGTTTGAGGACAGCTACGTCTGCTTCAACGCGACGACCGGAGCGTCACGTGAGCTGTTGTTCACCGACTCTGTGAATAGAGCTTCCACCATCGCAATGTACCGCTTTGACCCCGAGCATTGGAACGAGATGCCGCGATGATCTCGGGCGGTGCGTTATTCATCTCCAGAAACATCGACTACCCGCAGTCACGTTACATTTACGCAGACGGCATGATCGACGTGTACGATGGCGTCGCGGAATTCTCTCCGTTGACAGCGCTCCAGGTACTGGAGTACATTGAGGCGCACCTGTTGATGTTCGAATGGTGGGAGCTGGTTGAGTGACGAAGAGTTCACGTCTCAGCCTACAACGGTAGGTTCAACGTATGTCCACCTTCGCTGTGATCCAAGCAGAGTCATCATCCGTAAGCAACGAGGAGCATCCTACGTTGCAGGGTTCTGCGCTCACGAAACTGTGGAGCTCCGCTGCTCTGACTTTGTCACGTAAGCTCGTGGAATGCGCACGCCTGAAGCGACGCTGCCCCGACATCTTCGATCCAGAGAGCGCTGAGGTTGCCTTTCGCATGGCGAAGGAGCTGCTGAACATCTCGCGGGTGCTCGACACGCTCGACAACCT